>SCPN01001481.1_pt1:0-197500 | contig 913181 bp, 951 predicted proteins | sample 6106831 | NCBI WGS metagenome assembly SCPN01 (sample SAMN10720447, study PRJNA508395) | human gut metagenome | isolation source: Participant 1, 0 month
AGCTCATTCTCCGGCATATTGCGTTTCCTCCCGTTTTTAGTGTATAGTTTCGGGCGATTTTCCGTGAAATTACGGTCATAGAGCCGTCTAAAATCTCAAAGTATCAGCGATAGGGTAGACTATCCCCTATCAGATTGTCGTGTTTCGGTATCATTTCGGTATCAGTTCGCCAGTTCTCCCGGTGTCGTTCCTCCCCTGAATCTCACAGCGGCCCTTCCCTTTGGTACGCTCGTTTCGGTCAGGGTTCCTCCATATCCCCGCCAAAGTCATGGCGCTACATCGCCGGGAAGCATATCCCACAGGCTGGTCATTCGATTGGAATAATCGATGAACTACCTGTATCATAGAACATTTTGTGCCCTGTGCCGTATGTCAAAGTAGAATTAGGGTAAAATCAGAAATTTCCACGATTGCGGAAGGTATGATATAATCCAGTTAAGCGGCAGTAATGAAATGCGGAAGGAGCGTGCCGCAGAAGGAGCGACAGCCATACAGGAACGCCTTTGGGACTCCGCAGGGACAAAGGCTTAAATCTGGAAGAATTATCAGAGCTGACAGGGCATTTCAAATCAAATCTTGGCAGTTATGAAAAGGAAATCAATCATGGCAACCTTATCACGCTGGCAGACTTCTATGGGGTTTCGTTGTTGATTATCTGCTGTGCCGGACAGAGAACCAGGAGCAGATCAACTTACGCCAACAGAGCTGCATTTGAATGATGAGATGGTGGCACTTCTGAAGGCGGTCGGATTAACAACCGTCTGCTCTGTGAGCTTACCACTCAGGACTTTATCAAGTTTCTTGCGGACATTGAGATTTATGTAGATGGGATTGCCACCATGCAGATTCAAAACCTCAACGCCCTTGTCGATACTGTCCGGCATGAAATCATTGAACGGTATCGCCCCGGCGAAGATGACCCCCATTTGAAAGTGCTGCAAACCCATATCAGCGATGATGAATATTTCAGCCACATGGTTCTTGATGACCTCAATCTCATTATCCGGGATATTCGGAAGCCCACAAAAGGACAGCGAGTGCGCCCCAGACCACCGTTGCCGATGAATTGAAAGAAATTTGGAAGCGGTTGAAGAATTTCAAAGGCAGTCGGGATGAAAAGCTTGGTTGTCCTTTACTGTAAGCAGCTCGGCATCAACTATAAAAATCTGTCAGACGAAGAATTTCGCTGGCTCATTCGGATTCTACAAAATCAAAGAAAACAGGAACTCCTATCAGTCAAAGGAAAAAACGGTAAAGAAAAACCGCTGTTGCATGGTTGTGTTTGCTTCCATGTAGCAGCGGTTGGTGCTATACTTATTCAGTTAAAATTTCAAAGCGATAAAGTGGAATTTATCTTAGAAATTACAGCAATGTTATTTTGATAAACTTTCAAGAATTGAAATATCATGCTTATCTTTATCTCTTAATTCATAACCTGAGTGGAAAACTCTTTGGCCTTTTAAGGATATACAAGGAATTGTTTTTCCTTCAAAAAAAGCACTACCAAAGTAATCTTTTTCAAACTCATACCAGCCACCCTCTAAATCAGCTTGTTTTGAAGTTCCGTCCTCGTTTAAAACGAACGGGTGAATGTCTAAGTAACCAAGTTCATCACTATATAACTCTATTCTAACCGGTTTCCAGTCTGTATCAATTTTATAGCCCAGATTCAAAAGCACATTTAACAATTTTTCCGTATGTTGAGCATCAAAATTTATATCTATATCTCTATGAATTCTTGTTTGTTTACCAGCTAAAATATCTACACCCCATCCGCCATCCAACCAGTATGTAATTCCAGTATTTTCGAATAATTCTATTACTTTCATTAAATCTTCTTTTGTTGTTATTTCTTTTCTACCCATACAAAGTCTCCTTTACAACTTCTAATTTGTAATAATCATTCTACCATACCGTTATGAATAAATCATCTCATGTAAAACAATTTCTTCTGCCCGGTTATGAATGTTATTGCAACGCTGCACCCATTCCATTTGACAGGTACGCTTCAATTCCTCGGTTACGCCCTCGGCAGCTTTCATCTGCTCAATGATAGTGTCTAACCGTTTCTGTGCCTGTTCGTTCAGGTCTGCAAGATATGTCCACAATTCTCCGGTCAGTATCAATGTGTTCAATCTGGCTGGGTTGACTTCACTCAAATATTTCCGGTGCAACCGTCCATACTTTCCGATAGGGCGGTGTTCTTCCAGTAGCTTCAAATCCGGGATATAGTAATCTCCGACAAGGATATAGTCAATTCCGTTTTCTGTTATTCTTGGTTTCAATTCGCTCATGTTCCTTACCTCCTGTGGAAGCAGGCTCGTCTGGTACTAACTCAATCACATCGGTAATCTCACAATTCAGCGTTTCGCAGATACGGGCTAATGTATCCATGCTGATGTGCTTTCCCTCTTTGCTCATGTTGGCAATCATATTCGTTGTCATACCAGCGGCAAGCCTTAAATCCTCTTTCCTCATATCACGCTCTAACAGTGTGTGCCAGAGTGGTTTATAGCTGATGTGCATATTGTTTCCTGCCTTTCTATCCATACCGCCGGGGCGGCTGCCCCGGCAGGAACTTTTCTCTTATTATAACATCAATCTTGTGTAATCACAATTTATTCTTGTATCCTGCCGCTGATACCGTCTGGATTGGTTTTTCCTTTCTTTTTGTTCCCTTTAATTAGCCATGAACTGCTTGATGCCCTGGCTTTTGGAGGCAGGGTTGTCCTGGCCGTAACCTTCCAGAAGGTTGATGCCGCCCCACACGCACAGGCCGCCGCCCAGGGCGATGACCAGAGTCTGCAAAACGTCGATAGCGTTTGTAAAAAGAAAGCCATAATTCACATTTCCTTTCGTTCATTTGAATTGTTGGGTTGAAGGTCGGTTGCTTTCAATTCGTACAGATCGAAAGGCTCGTCCGGCTTCACAATAGCCGGTCTGCGTTTCATGTACCGTTCAATGTCAAAGGTATTTTTCTTGTCGGCGTCGGCAAGGTACTTGTAGCGGGGATGCTTCGTTATATCAAACTTGTCGCTGAAAAACGGCCGCACCCCTCGAAGCTGCAAGATACACTTGCCTCCGTCCATCACCGCGATTTCGTCCTGGGTCATCAGCTCCTTTCCTAATTTCTGATAGTTGAGGCCGTGGGAGACCTGGCTGCCCCGGTTCTCGGATTGATTGAAGCTGTCGATGGTCTCCTTGCCCAGCAGCTCCGAGATTTCTTTCAGGGTGGATTTCTCCTTGCCTCCCAAAAACAAGGTGGTGTCGCAGTTGCCCACAATGGTATCCGCGGCGTCCTTGTAGATGGTCTTTAACTGGCTTTGGGACTGCAAAATAATAGAAGCCGAGATTTCCCGGCTCCGGATGGTGGCGATCAACTTGTCGAAGTTGGGTATCTGCCCGATATTGGCGAACTCGTCCAGGAGGCACCGCACATGGACGGGCAGCCTGCCGCCGTACACGTCGTCCGCCTTGTCGCAAAGGAGATTGAATAGCTGGCTTTGCAGCATGGCGATAACGAAGTTGAAGGTGGTATCCGTATCGCTCATAATGAGAAACAGCGCCGTTTTTCGGTCGCCCAGGGTGTCCAGTTCCAGTTCGTCGTCCGACATGATCTCCCGCAGCTCCGCAATATCGAAGGGGGCAAGGCGGGCGCCGCAGCTAATCAGGATGGATTTCAAGGTCTTGCCGGCAGCCAATTTGAATTTGCGGTACTGCTTCACAGCGAAGTGGTCCGGGTGCTCCTTCTCCAGCTTGGAGAACAGAATATCCACGGGCGACTGAAATTCCTCGTCGTCCTCTCTGGCCTCCGATGCGTTGATGAGCTCCAGCAGCGTGAGGAAGTTCTTTTCTTCCGGCTCCGCCTCGTACCAGATGTACCCGATCAGGGCGCAGTACAAAAGCCGCTCGGCCTTCACCCAAAAATCTTCCGAGGATTTTTCTCCGTCGCCTTTGGTGTTGGCAATGATGACATTGACCAATTTGAGGATGTCTTTCTCCGACCGAATATAGGCGAAGGGGTTGTATTTCATGCTCTTTTTGAAGTTGATGGTGTTGAGGACTTTAATGCGGTACGGCTCATAGATGACCTTCCCGCGGGCATCCCGCAGGGGTTTTCCGTTCTCGTCCAGCTTGGGGGCGCCCCGCCGCAGCATGGTCCCCACCTCGGACAAAAGCTGTCCTTTGGGATCGGTGACCACATAGCTGCTGTGCATCTGCATGAGTGAGGGCTTGACGAAGAACCGGGTCTTGCCGCTGCCGCTGCCGCCGATGACCAGAATGTTCTTGTTTCGGGCGTACTTGGGATTTTTCGGGCGGCTGGACATGGTGAGCTTTTCCGTCTGGGTCAAAGGAATGTTCCAGTCGGGAACCGGATCGACATAGGGGGCAATATCGGCCGCCGTGCCCCATCGTGCGCTGCCGTACTCAATGCCCTTGCGATATTTCTTTGTATTCTTGCTCTTGGCATACACCGCCAGCCGAACAATGACCGCCCCGGCGATACCCGCCAGCAGGTCCAGCGGATGCAGACTTGGCAGCCCAGAAGAAAACGCCTCCGTAAAGCCCTGGCTCAAATGCAGGAACTTTTCAGAGGCGTCAAGGCCGGGCGCAAGGCGCACCGCCTGGCAGAGCTTGTCAAAGAGATACACGAACAGCAGATACGGGAGGTTGGGGATCAGCTTTTTCTTCCAGTCAACCGTCATAATTCCACACCCCGGTCTTTGGTCTTGACCTTCTCCCGCTGGCGGTGCTGGGCTTTGGACTGCTGTTTCGCCTGCTCCAGCTCCTTGCGGATGGAGGGCTTTTTCTCTTTCTCCAGGTTCTTTGCGGAGAACTCCCGAAAGGCTGCCGTGATAACGTCGGCATCCCGGCCCTTGAAGAACACCAGGTAGCGGGGTATCTCGCCGCTGGTATCCTTTTTCAGAGCAAAGTCAATGCCGTACTTCTTGGCGGTGGCGGAAAAGGCCCGGATGTTCCGGTCGGTGATCTCGATGTTGGAAACGCCGGTGTTGTGCTTCATCAGCTGCCGGAGGGTCTGCTTTCCGTGGTGCAGCTTGGTCTTATGGCCGGTCACTCCTTTCTGCATCTCGTCCAGCACTTTTTTCATGGCCTGCTGCAGCATCCCGGCGGAGAGTTTGGTGGCCTCCACACAGAGGGCAATGGTGCGCTGGGTGACTTCTTCCTGCATGACCTATCATCTCCTTTCTCCGCTGCCGTACAGGTCATGGTTCACCAGGGACGCATAGTAGCTGTCGATGGTGGCCGGGGCGTTATACAGGGCAGCCAGCAGATATTTCTTGATGTTGCGGACATAGGTGGTGTTCTCCCGCATACGGTCCAACACATACTCAATGTGAGAACTGTTCAGCTTCAGGAACCGGGATTTGACCACCTCCGCCGGATAGTCGTCCCCGGCAATGCGGATCGTTTCCCTGCGGGAACAGACGGTATCCACCATGAGTTCCACCAGTTCATTCAGCATATCCCGATCCAGCCGGTCATCCCGGCATAGATAGTCATACTCGATATTCTCCAAAATCAGTTCCCGATAGCTCTCTCGCTCCCGCATCCAGTCCCGTCCGGTTCGTTTGGTCTCTGCGGGGGTTTGGGGACTTGATTGGATAGGATTTGATCCTTCCGTACTTGATGAATCAGTATTTGATATTTGGTTACTTGATCCTTTAGTATTTAATTGTGCGGGTTTTTCCTGTTCAGGTTTTCCCAAGACAGGAGAATCCAAGACTGGTTTTACCTGAACTGGATTTTCCCGTTCAGGTTTTCCCGGTTTAGGTTCCGGCGGCCTGGGCTGCTCCAAAATCGTGTACTCGATGCTGCCGAGCCGCCCGTTGGCGTTGCGGACTCTTTCACGGATAATGTATCCCGCATCCTCCAGCTCCCGGACCGTAGCACAAATGCTGTCCACTCCATCCCGGCATATCCGCGCAAGACCTTTGGTGGTGTAGTCCCAATCCTCCGGCAAGGATAGCATGAGGGACAGCAGCCCCTTCGCTTTCAGCGACAGTGCCGTGTTCCGCAGATGATGGTTTGCCATCACCGTGTAGTCGCGGGTTTTCTCAATGCGAAATACCGCCATAATCTCACCTCCCTCCGGCGGTCTGGAAAAGTGTTCGTTTTCGGAAAAAATTCAATTCTGTGCCCACTTGCTTCTCCATGTGGGAAAACCTATGGACACTTGATTTGCATTTCCTACATGAAGAAATACCTTCGATTTCTCACCCCTTTCAATACAGTTTTCCGTGTACTTGATGGAAAGTAAAAACGCCATAGGATTCCCTATGGCGTTTGGGACAGGAAAAGGGTGCTGATATTTCACATCAGCACCCTTTATCCTGCCAGTATTTGATTTTTTGACTTCACATCGTGTTCCTTGCCTCTGAAAACATTGATTTTACTGGACTATCTCATGTTTTCTTATTAGGAGGCGGGGAATGCAAGTCCCTCTTTGTGATTTTAGATATAAACGTCTACGAACAAATCGCCAGTCCACTGACTTTGACGGGTTAAGGAAAATCCGTTCACTTTTCGGAAGCGTTTCGCCTCTTCAAAGCCTATTTTCAGTGAAAATACGAATATTTTAGTTCGCTCTGGGATGTTTGATAGCGGCCTGGGCGGCAGCCAGACGGGCGATAGGCACGCGGTAGGGGGAGCAGGACACGTAGTTCAGGCCAACCTTGTGGCAGAACTCCACGGAGGTGGGATCGCCGCCGTGCTCGCCGCAGATACCCAGGTGGATGTCGGGGCGGGTCTCCTTGCCCAGCTTGGCGGCCATGGCGACCAGCTTGCCCACGCCGTTCTGATCCAGGTGGGCGAAGGGATCGGACTCATAGATCTTCTTGTCGTAGTAGTAGCTCAGGAACTTGCCGGCGTCGTCGCGGGAGAAGCCGAAGGTCATCTGGGTCAGGTCGTTGGTGCCGAAGGAGAAGAACTCGGCCTCCTTGGCGATCTCGTCGGCAGTCAGGGCGGCGCGGGGATCTCGATCATGGTGCCGACCTCATACTTCATGTCGATACCGGCGTCCTTGATGATCTTGTCGGCGGTGGCGACCACCACGTCCTTGACGTACTTGAGCTCCTTGACCTCGCCCACCAGGGGGATCATGATCTCGGGCACCATCTTCCAGTCGGGGTGCTTCTTCTGGACGTTGATGGCGGCGTTGATGACGGCGGTGGTCTGCATCTCGGCGATCTCCGGGTAGGAGACGGCCAGACGGCAGCCGCGGTGGCCCATCATGGGGTTAAACTCGTGCAGGGAGGCGATAACCTCGTGCAGGCGCTCTACGGTGACGCCGATCTCGCCGGCGATCTCCTTGATGTCCTCCTCCTTGGTGGGCAGGAACTCGTGCAGCGGGGGATCCAGGAAGCGAATGACAACCGGGCAGCCCTCCATGGCCTCGTACAGGCCCTCGAAGTCGCCCTGCTGGTAGGGCATGATCTTGGCCAGGGCCTTCTTGCGGTCCTCGGTGTTGTCGGCGACGATCATCTCGCGCATGGCCTTGATGCGCTCGCCCTCAAAGAACATATGCTCGGTGCGGCAAAGGCCAATGCCCTGGCGCCGAAAGCGCGGCCCTGGGCGGCGTCGCGGGGGGTGTCGGCGTTGGTGTAGACCATGAGCTGACGGTACTTGTCCGCCCAGCCCATCAGGCGGCCGAAGTAGCCGGAGCCGGGGTCGGCGGGCACGGTGGCCACGGCCTCGCCGTAGATGTTGCCGGTGGAGCCGTCCAGGGAGATCCAGTCGCCCTCGTGGTACTCCTTGCCGGCCAGGGTGAACTTCTTGTTCTCATAGTCCACCACGATGTCGCCGCAGCCGGACACGCAGCAGGTGCCCATGCCGCGGGCCACCACGGCGGCGGGAGAGGTCATGCCGCCGCGGACGGTCAGGATGCCCTGGGAGACCTGCATGCCCTCGATGTCCTCGGGAGAGGTCTCCAGGCGGACCAGGATGACCTTCGCCCCGCTCGTGCCACTCCTTGGCCTCCTCGGCGGTGAACACCACGCGGCCGCAGGCGGCACCGGGGGAGGCGGCCAGGCCCTTGCCAACGACCTGGGCCTTCTTCAGGGCCTCGGCGTCAAAGGTGGGTGCAGCAGGGCGTCGAGCTGCTTTGGATCGACGCGGCACACAGCCTCCTTCTCGTCGATCATACCCTCGTCCACCAGATCCACGGCCACCTTCAGGGCGGCGGCGGCGGTGCGCTTGCCGTTGCGGGTCTGCAGCATATAGAGCTTGCCATTCTCGATGGTGAACTCCATGTCCTGCATGTCCTTGTAGTGCTTCTCCAGGCGGTCGGCGATGGCGGCGAACTGCTCGTACACCGCGGGCATCTCCTCATGCAGCTTGGAGATGGGGGAAGGGGTGCGCACGCCGGCCACCACGTCCTCGCCCTGGGCGTTGATCAGGTACTCGCCGAACAGGGCCTTCTCGCCGGTGGCGGGGTTGCGGGTGAAGGCCACGCCGGTGCCGGAGTTGTCGCCGGAGTTGCCGAACACCATGGACTGGACGTTGACGGCGGTGCCCCAGTCGTAGGGGATCTCGTTCATGCGGCGGTAGACGTTGGCGCGGGGGTTGTCCCAGGAGCGGAACACGGCCTTGACGGCCTCCATGAGCTGGACCTTGGGATCCTGGGGGAAGTCCTCGCCCTTCTCCTTCTTGTAGAACTCCTTGAACAGAACCACCAGGTTCTTCATGTCCTCGGTATCCAGCTCCACGTCCTGCTTGACGCCCTTCTTGGCCTTGACGTCGTCGATAATCTCCTCAAAGCGCTTCTTGCTCAGCTCCATCACCACGTCGGAGAACATCTGGATGAACCGGCGGTAGGAGTCGTAGGCAAAGCGGGGATTGTTGGTGAACTTGGCCAGGCCCTCCACCACGGTGTCGTTGAGGCCCAAGTTGAGGATGGTGTCCATCATGCCGGGCATGGAGGCGCGGGCGCCGGAGCGCACGGAAACCAGCAGGGGGTTCTCGGGATCGGCGAACTTCTTGCCACAGATGGCCTCCATCTTGCCCAGGTACTCGTAGATCTGGGCCTGGATGTCCGCGTTGATCTGGCGGCCGTCGTTATAATACTGGGTGCAGGCCTCGGTGGTGACGGTGAAGCCCTGGGGCACGGGCATACCCAGATTGGTCATCTCAGCCAGGTTGGCGCCCTTGCCGCCCAGCAGCTCCCGCATGGAGCCGTTGCCCTCTGAGAACAAATAGACATACTTATGCGTGTTGGCCATTTGTCATTCCTCCTAGATTTACGTTGCACTACTATACTCAAATACAGTAACCGGAGACATTATACCATTTTGCCAAAAGATTGCAAGAGATACCCGTCGGTTTTCTTTCTCTTTTGCTCAATTTTCGCCACTTTGGGCGCACGGAAGTGCCAACTGGCTTCATTTTGCTCCAGCCGTCCCCGCCCCGACCGGCCGCGCATAAAAAATGTCCGCAGAAGCGGACATCGTGTTTTTAAATGTCTACATTATCAAACATGTGGATGTTTAGTAAATATATCATTTTTGCAGGAAAATTGCAACAGGCTATTAATATATTTTACAAATTTATTTCCTAAATCTTCCTATCGCAAAATGTTGTATCCTCGTTTAAAAAGGTAGACATTTACAAAAAGGAGGATACACCATGAGACATCAAAAAAAACGGTGGTTTGCCGCATTATTATCCTTATGTATGTTACTATCTATTCTTCCTTCAACTTCTATAGCTTTTAGTGAAAGCGAAGAGACCTGGAGTGGGAACAGGAGGAAGCAGACCATTGATGGCGGAACCCATACAATTACGCTTAGTAATCTTACTATTGACTCACCGGGCGTTGAGAAATCTGCTATTGATATAACTGGTAACGCAGATGTCACCTTTATACTGGAGGGCAACAACACTCTCAGAGGTTACCGGAATCATCCTGCCATCTGGGTGGAGTCCGGTTCCTCCGTTACCTTTGAAGGAAACGGATTACTCGAGGCCTCCGCCGGCGGGGCATCCATCGGTTTAGGGGCGGCCGGAATCGGCGGTGGATATGGCGCCAGCAGTAATTTTGGCAATATCACCATCAACGGTGGTACCATCATTGCCCGAGGCTCCGGAGGCGGCGCGGGCATCGGCGGCGGCTACGAGGTCGGCAGCGGGACTGTAACCGGCAATGTTACCATCAACGGCGGATACGTCACGGCCATCGGTGGGTCAAGCGGCAGTACCGGCGGCGCGGGCATCGGCTCCGGTGAGAACGCAAACTATAGCGGAACCGTCACCATCAACGGCGGTGTGGTATACGCCGAGGGCGGTGCGGACTCCACCAGCATCGGCCGCGGCAACCGTGCTATCGGTACAAGCGACAACGGAGCCTTCACCACCGGCACGGGCGGAAACGCCGTCATCGTGGCCCCGGACGGCATTGGGGACCCCTCCGGCTTCGCTGACTGGGACGGTATTTTTATCAGCTATGAGGGCAATAATACGAGCGCGACGGTGGGTGAGGACGGTACGGTTCACCTGAATGACACAGAGGCCAATATCCAGGTCTGGGGTGAACCGGTGATTGACTATCCGCTTGTGGTGGAAAGCGGCACCGAGCTGCGGGTCGTCCAGAATGACCGAAACTACGCCTACGCCACTCTGGAAATCGGCCAGGACGGCAAACTGACCAATAACGGCACCGTCACCGTAGACGAGGGAAGCACCCTGATTCTGCGGGAAGGTCTTGACCAGACAGATGGCAGCGGTACACTGGAATGCACCGGCACCGTCAAACTGCCCCCGGAGGATAAGCTGATTGCCCTGTCCGGCGCGGAGGACCTGACCTACAACGGCACGGAGCAGAGCCCCGAGGTAAGCGTTACATTAAATCTGTGGGGCTATTCCCATACCTATGGGAATCCGGCGGACTATACCGTAACTTACACAGATGCCACAAACGCCGGAGAGACCGCCAAGGCCGTTATTACCTCCACTGGTGCCGGCGACCTGCTGGCGGGCAGCGCCTCCAAGACCTTTGTCATTCAACCGGCCGCTTATAGCATTAACGTGTCCGACGGGAAGTGGACAGTGGCGCATGGTGAAACGCAGCTCCTGTCCAAGCTGCCCCCTGCCACCATTTCCATTGACCCGTCGATTCAAGATGACCTGACCGGCCTGAGGGCTGGGAAACTGACTTGGTATATGGATGAGCAACATTCGCAAGCGGTGACCGATACCTCTCTTCAGAATACATCCGCCGGCGAAGAGGTACCCCTCTATTGGGTTTTCAGCCACAGTGATTCCAATTTTGCGCCAGAGTCCAAGTCCGGGACACTGACCATCACGATTACCAATCTGCCCATTTATCCGGTTGTGATCCGGCAGGGAGATGAGGTTGTTACAAATGGTACCATCAACAAGACCTATGGGGATGAAAACTTCACTCTAACTGTCGAACTTCAAAAGGATGATAGCCCTATTTCTCCTGATAGTCTCGTTACCTTTGCTAGCAATAATGAAGATGTGGTAACAGTAGCCCCGAGTGGTGAGGTTACCATCACCGGCAGCGGAACCGCTGTCATTACCGCCAGCGTGGCGGAAAAAGGCGGAGACGATGGCTATGCCGCCGCCAGCGGTACCGTCACCGTATCTGTGGCTCAAAAGCCGATTTCCGTGGATGACAGCACCGTGAAGCTGAACGGTCACTCCAGTCCGTATACGTGGCCCTATGATGGACAGGCGTCGGTTACAGTCGAGGCCGAACTGACCCAAGCTGACATTGTGGGCAGCGATGATGTGGATGTGACCGCCACCGGAACACTGAGCAATGCAAACGCCGGCAATCGGTCGGTCACCATTGCTTACGCGCTGACCGGCACCAGGGCGGCACACTATATCCTGAGTCCAGCCCAAGACACCAAACCAGTAGTCATTACCAAAGCTGACCCCACCCAGGCCGGTATTGCCGCCAACCCCGGCACCTTGACCATCGCCAACCGGGCCGCCAGAAGTTATTCCTTTGATCTTCGCACTTTGAATCCGGATAACGCCACTCTCGGCATTACCTCGTATACGAAGGGCGACATAAAGTTCGAGTCCGGCAAGGAGTCCTATTTTACCTCAAACGATGTAACGATCACAGGCAATCTTCTGACCTTGAAAGCCAACGCTGTGGACACACAGGATACCGGAAAGGTGGCCGAGATCCCCATTGTGATCCGCAGCCAAAACTACACCGACTTCACCGGCACCATCACGGTCAGCAGCAAAAATCTCCATATCCTGACCTATGATCCCAACGGCGGCAGCGGCGGCCCCGGAACGGAGCTGCTGGACACCCAGACCGGCTACACCTTGAAGCAGTCCCCCGTCCCCACTCACGACCAGCAGGACGGCGTGGATGTGCTGTTTATTGGATGGACAGCGAACACCACCGGAGACAAGATCTACACCGCCAGCGATACAGCGCCCACCACTGTTGCCACCGTAGACATCAACGGCGACACGACGGTTTACGCCGCCTGGGGCGTGGATACCAATGGCGACGGCGTGCCGGACGTGAACGAGACCGGCAAGTACAAGCTGACCTACGCCGAAAACGAGCTGGAGAACGGCACCTTGCAGGGGGTTCTGCCCACCGACAGCGGCACTTATGTCAAGGGCAATACGGTTGCCCTGGCCGACGGAAGCGGCCTCAGCCTCACCGGAACTACAACCAGCGACAAGGGAACGGCCCGTTTCGTGGGCTGGTCCAAGACACAGATTGACCGCATTCTCTCGCAGGGTGACACCATGCCCGCCGGTGTTGTGGAGCAGGTGACCTTCACCGACTCCAGTATCACCGTATACGCCGTCTGGGGCTGGGACACCGACAACGACGGCAAGCCCGACATCACTCAGAATCCCTCCATCACCTCCTCCGCGGGTAAGAACGGCTCCATCGCCCCGGAGGGCAAGGTCTATGTCCCGGCCGGGAACAGCCAGAAGTTTGATTTTACTCCGGACACCGGCTATGCCGTGGACCGGGGCACCATCGACGGCACGGCCTATGTCAACAACGGGGTCAACCTGCTGCCCGGCATGGACACCTGGGAAAAGTGGGAATCCTATACCTTCGCCGATGTCCGGGAAGATCACACCATTTCTGTGACCTTCGGTGAGGATACCAACAATAACAACGTCCCCGACGCCAACGAGGGCACCGTCACCCTGACCTATGACGCCAACAGCGGCGAGGGCTCGGCCCCTGCCCCCCAGAGCGCCAAAAAGTGGACCGCCGTCACCGTGGCGGAAAACACCTTCACCCGCTCCGGTTACAGCTTTGCCGGGTGGAACACCCAGGCGGACGGCAGCGGCGAGGATTATGCCGCCGGCGACGCCTTCCAGCTCACCGGCCAGGATGCCGTCCTCTATGCGCAGTGGAGCTATAACGGCGGCGGCAGCACCGGCACGACCCGGTACACCATTGAGGCCAGCGCGGGCCATGGCGGCGGGATCAGCCCGGACGGCAGGGTGCGGGTGAGCCGCGGCAGCGACAAGACCTTCCGCATCACCCCCGATGCCGGGTATGAGATTGCCGACGTGCTGGTGGACGGCGAGAGCGTAGGCGCGGTGGACAAGTACACCTTCGAGAGCGTGCGTAAGGCCCACACCATTGAGGCCCTCTTCGCGCCCGAAAAGCAGCTTGCCGACCCGGACGACACCGGCGTCTCCGGCTGGCTGAACACCGAGGATCACCTCGCGTACCTGAACGGCTACGGCGGTGGCCTCTTCGGCCCCGACGACCACATGACCCGGGCCCAGGCGGCCCAGATGTTCTACAACCTCCTACTGGACCAGGAGGTGTCCGCCGCGGTCCGCTTCACCGACGTGCCCGCCGACGCCTGGTACGCCCGCGCGGTGGAGACCCTGGCCTCCCTGGGCATGGTGGAAGGCGTAGGCGGCGGGAAATTCGCCCCCGAGCGCACCATCACCCGGGCGGAGTTCACGGTGATGGCCATGCGCTTTGCCCGCCTGCCCGAGGGCGGGGAGAATCCGTTCTCCGATGTGACCTCCTCCGACTGGTTCTACGACCAGGTGGTGGGGGCGGTGCAGTACGGGTGGATCACCGGCTACACCGACGGCACCTTCCGGCCGGAGGCCACCATCACCCGGGCGGAGGTGACGGCCATCACCAACCGCCTGCTGGACCGGGCGGCGGACGAGGACTACGTGGACGACCACGCCGGCGAGCTGCGGCAGTTCCCCGATGTGAGCGCCTCTTACTGGGCCTACCACGACATTGTGGAGGCCACCAACGCCCACAGCTACCGTGTCTATGACGGCGAGGAGCACTGGATGTAAGTACCTCCTGATCTTCCTCTTCCATACAAAAGCGTCCCCCGGAACCGATTGGTTCCGGGGGACATCTTTTATTCCCGCTTGTCCAGGGGAAACAGGATTTTCAGGAACAGCTTTTCGGCCGGGCCGCCGCGGATCAGATCAAAGCTGCGCGCCGAACCGTCCGGCCCGGTGACGGTAAACCGGCCCGCCCCGTTGACCACCGCGAAGCCCAGGGCTTCCAGGGTGAGCTGGAGGGTGAGCTCCCACTCCAGCAGGGAGTCCACCGCCCCCTCCCGGTAGGCGTCCCACAGCCACTGGAATTCCATAGGCTGGGTCCCGTCCTGGAGGAAGCCGCGCCACAGCGCCTCCTTCTGCCGGGCCGAGAGGGCCTCCAGCGCGTCCAGCACACCGGCGTCCTCCTCCCAGGCCAGGTAGGCGTAGCGGCTCCCCGTGGGGCGGCGGACCGGAAGGCCATCCCCCAGGCCGCGGCCCGGGCGGGGGTGTCCATCTCCACATGGAGGCACAGGCCGGTGAGCTGCTCAAAGGGCTGGCCCGACACGGAGCGCAGGCGGATGACGGGGGCGCCGTCGCTCCGGACGGCGGCCCGGAGCTCGCCGGTCTCCCGGCGGGCGGTGGTGCCGTACACCGTCACGGGCCAAAGGCCCTCCAGCCCCGCCAGCGCGCCGCCGCACACCTCCGCCAGATCCCGCCACTGGAACACCGTGTCCGGGTAGAAGAGCAGCAGCACCGGGCTGTCCGGCCGCTGGAGCACCGTAGGCTCGCAGTCAAAGAGCTGTCCCACATCCCGCATCAGGCCCAGCAGCGCCCCAGGGCCTGCCGCTCCCCCGGGCCGCAGTCCGGGGAGCCGGTGCTCCCCTGCGGGGCGGTAGGGATACAGCATGGCCTCTCCTCCCCCGCTCATGCCTCGCTCTCCGCCCCGGCCTCCTCGTCGGGCTGGCGGATCATCCGGTAGCCCACGCCGATGTGGGTCTGGATGTACCGGGGGTGGCTGGGATCCGGGCTCGATCTTCTTGCGCAGCGTGGCCATAAACACCCGCAGGGAGGGGGTGTCGGAGGGCAGGGCGCTGCTCCAGATCTTGTTGAGAATGTAGTTGTGGGTGAGCACCTTGCCGGTGTTCTGGGCCAGCAGGCACAGCAGCTTGTACTCGATGGGGGTCAGGTGGATCTCCTTCCCGTTCTGGTAGGTGCAGCCGGCGGCGTAGTCGATTTTCAGCCCGCCGTTCTGGTAGATGCTGGCCGCCTCGTCCACCTTCTCGCTGTCGTAGCGCACCCGGCGCAGGGACACCCGCAGCCGGGCCAGCAGCTCCTCCACCGAGAAGGGCTTGGTCAGATAGTCGTCCGCCCCGGCGTCCAGGGCCTCCACCTTGTCGTGATCCTCGCTGCGGGCGGAGATGACAATGATGGGGGTGTTGCTCCAGGTGCGCTCCTTCTTGATGATGTCCACGCCGTCCATGTCGGGCAGGCCCAGATCCAGCAGGATCACGTCGGGCCGGCAGGAGGCCGCCTCCAGCACGCCGGAGGCGCCGTTTTTGGCCCGCCGGTACTGGTAGTGCTGGGTCTCCAGGGTGGTGGAAATCAGGTTGCCGATGGCGTTGTCGTCTTCAATGATCAAGATTTGAGGTTTGTTCATCGGTGTTCACCTCCGCAAGTGGTAGTGTAAAGCTGAAGATAGCGCCCTTGGGATAGTTGTCCTCCACGGTGATGGAGCCGCCGTGGGCCTGCACAATGGAGCGGCACAGGGACAGGCCCAGCCCCAGGCCCCGCCGCCCGTCGCCCCGGGCGTTGTTGGCTGTGTAAAACATGTCGAACAGCTTGGCCTTGGCCTCGTCCGAGATGCCGGGGCCGTCGTCGGCGATGCGCACCTCCACGCTCTCTCACCCCGCTTCCGGGCGGACACCTGGACATGGGAGCCGGGGGGCGTGTATTTGATGGCGTTGTTGACGATGTTGATGACCACCTGCACGATCAGGCGGGCGTCCATTTTGGCCATGAGCATGTCGTCAGGCAGCTCCACGGTAATGGTGTGCTCCTTGGCCTTCCGGTCCAGGTGGGTCAGGGCCTCCTAGAACACCTCCTCCAGCAGCTCCGGCTCCATCTTCAGACGGATGGTACCGTTCTCAATGCGGGAGACGGAGAGCAGGTTCTCCACCAGGTTGGCCAGCCACATGGAGTCGTCGTAGATGGAGGTGTAGAGCTGCCGCCGCTTGGCCGCGTCCAGCACGGAGGCGTTCTCCATGAGGATGCCCGCGTTGCCCGAAATGGCGGTCAGCGGGGTGCGCAGATCGTGGGAGATGGCCCGCAGCAGATTGGCCCGCAGGGCCTCCTGCTGGGCCTGCTCCTCCACCCGGTGCTTCTCCTGGCCCAGCAGCTCCTTCTCCAGCACCAGGCCGCACTCGTCCACGATGGCCAGCATCAGGTTTTTCTCAAAGGCGTCAGGCTCCCGGCCCTCCTCGATGGCAATACCCGCCACCGCCAGGGCGCTGCCCTCCCCCCGCACCGCCAGATAGAGGCACTTGGCGTTGGGCAGGGTGTTGGTGGTGGCGCCGGCGTGCTTGTTGTTCTTCTGCACCCAGGAGGCCACCGCCGTCTCGTCAGGGCCCAGGTATGCTCCTGCGTCCACGGTGGGCTCCACGGGGAAGAACCGGGGCTGGCCCAGGGTGCCGTCGGGCAGCACCGGGTAGTACAGGGCCGTCCGCTCCAGCAGCTTGCGCAGTTGTACCGCCATGGCCTCCAGAATGGCCTCCTGGCCCTCCGCCTTCTGGAGGGTCTGGCTGGCCTCCAGAAGCACCTGGGTGCGGTAGGCCTGCCGGGAGGCCAGCCGCGCCTGCCGCTTGATGCGGGTGGTCAGCGAGCTGCTCAGGAAGGCCACCAGGAACATCACCAGGAAGGTGGCCAGATAGCTCTTGTCGTTGAAGTGGAAGGTGAACAGCGGGACGGTAAAGAAGAAATTGAAGATAAGAATGGACAGGATGGAGGCCGCCAGGCTATAGAGCCGCCCGCTGGTGACCATGGCCACCACCAGCACGCCCAACTGGTAGATCATGATGATGTTGGCCTCGCTGAAGTCCAGATAGGCGAAGGCCAGGCCCACCATCGTGCACACCGCCAGGATCACCAGGGTGCGCAGCGCGTCCTTGACGGTGAACCGCTCGCTGAGGTTCCAGCTCTTCCGCGGCGCCCGGTAGGCGGGGTAGGTGTCCGGGATGATGTGGATGTCCAGATCGGGGGCCAGGGCGTTGAGCCGGTCCACCAGGTTTTTGCTCCGCTCCCAAAAGAAGCGCTTGTTATTGCTCCGGCCCAGGACGATTTTAGTCACGCCGCTGGCCCGGGCGTACTCGGCGATCTGGAGGGGGGTGTCGTCGCCGTACACCGTGGCAATGCGGGCCCCCAGCTCCTCCGCCAGGCGCAGGTTGGCCCGCAGGCGGCTGCGGTTGTCGTCGCTCATGTCCTTGAAGTCGGAGGTCTCCACGAACAGGGCGGTGAAGCTGCTGCGGAAGGCCTCCGCCATGCGGGCCGCCGTGCGGATGACATTGGCGTTGGACGGCGCGCCGGACAGGCAGACCAGGATGTGCTCGCTGCTCTTGGCCTTGGTGCCCACCCCGGTGTCCGCCGCCCGGTTGAGCCGGTCTGCGGTGCGCCGCAGGGCGATCTCGCGCAGGGCGGCCAGATTCTTCAGGGTGAAGAAGTGGTCCATGGCCCGGGCCGCCTGGTTGGGCCGGTAGATCTTGCCCTCCTTGAGCCGCTCCAGCAGATCCGCCGGCTCGATGTCCACTACCTCAACCTGGTCGGCGCGGTCAAAGATCCGGTCGGGCAGCCGCTCCGCCACCGCAATGCCGGTGATGGAGGCCACCACGTCATTGAGGCTCTCCAGGTGCTGCACGTTGACGGTGGTGTAGACGCTGATGCCTGCCCGCAGCAGCTCCTCGATATCCTGGTAGCGCTTGCGGTGCCGGCTCCCAGCGGCGTTGGTGTGGGCCAGCTCATCCACCAGGATGAGCTGGGGCTTCCGCGCCAGGGCCCCGTCCAGATCAAACTCCCGCAGCGTGATATTCTTATAGGGGATCTCCTTGTTGGGGAGCTGCTCCAGCCCGTCCAGCAGAGCCAGGGTTTCCGGCCGGACGTGCGGCTCGATGTACCCGGCCACCACGTCCACGCCCATCTCCTTGGCGTGGTGGGCGGCCTCCAGCATGGCGTAGGTCTTGCCCACGCCCGCCGCATAACCGAAGAATATCTTCAGCTTTCCCGTCCTGGTCTCCTCTTTCAGCTTGAGCTCCCGCAGCAGTGCGTCCGGATCCGGCCGCTGGTCCGTCATGGTTCCCGCCTCCCCTGCATAAAATTTTATATTATATTATATCACAGCTTTTGTTGGAATTTCGCTGCCTTTTTCACTTTCATATAAAGATTGCGTTAAGATTTCGCCAGGGCATGCGCTCACGCTCCTTTACATATAAATGAAAAAACGGCCTATTTGAGAAGGGAGCGGATTTTTGTATGAAGTGTTTGATCCTGCGGCGCCGGACCCTGACCGTGCTGGCGTGCGCCCTGCTGGCGGCGGCCATGTTTGCCCTGGTCAACGCCCCGGCAGTGGCGGAGGCCTCCGCCACCGACCGGCAGCTTCCCATCTACTGCGTTCAGCGGGACCAGAAGATGCTGGCCATCTCCTTTGACGCCGCCTGGGGCAACGAGGACACCCAGCAGCTCATCGACATCCTTGGAAAATACAACGTAAAGGCCACCTTCTTCGTGGTGGGGGACTGGGTGGACAAATACCCGGAGTCCGTCAAGGCCCTCCACGACGCCGGCCACGAGGTGATGAACCACTCCAACTCCCACGCCCACATGTCTCAGCTCTCCAGCGAGGCGATCGTCGCCGATGTGGAGGCCTGCAACGACAAAATTGAGGCCGTCACCGGCGTGCGCCCCACCCTGATCCGCCCGCCCTACGGAGAATACGACAACAATGTAATTACGTCCATCCGCTCCATCGGGATGGAGCCCATCCAGTGGGACGTGGACAGTCTGGACTGGAAGGATCTCCCCGCCGGGGAGATCACGGAGCGGGTGGTGAGCCGGGTCCAGCCCGGGTCCATCGTTCTCTTCCACAACGCCGCCCTCCATACCCCCGAGGCCCTGCCCGCCATCCTCGAAACCCTGCTACAGGAGGGCTACACCTTCGTCCCCATCTCCGAGTTGATTCTCCCCGGGGAATACAACGTGGACTACACCATCGACCACACCGGCCGCCAGCTTCCGGCGCAGCCATCGTCATCCCCCCGATAAGGGTTCGCTGCCCGGACCTTCACCTGTGCAGCCCCAGCAGAGCCTGGTGCCGCAGATGAGCTATTGATTGCTTCGGGAGCAATGATGTTGTCTTACTCATCGGCCCCAGGATTCCCCGCTGAATGTATGGCGCGCTTTCAGGCGAAAATCGACCGGCGGGAACGGGCGGCCCTTTTATACTGCTGATAAGCATACGGTTTTTACATCTCTTAAGCCAGGCCCCCGGAGCAAAATGCTCCGGGGGCCTGGCTTTCGCTCGGGCATATGCCCGAGCGAAAGCCCTCCATAACTTTTCTGAAGGTAACCCTTTTGTTTTGGAATTTCTCTCACATGATAAGCTTTGGTATAATGAAATTGCACAAAACAAATCGTATATATTCTTATAAAGATTGGGAGTGTGCCTGCCATGGAAAAGAGAATTGCCGTTTTGCGCGGGGATGGAATTGGTCCGGAAGTCGTCAACGAAAGTATCAAGGTATTGGAGCGGGTCGCACAGAAATTTGGGCACACGTTCCATTATTATGATATAATCGGCGGCATCGCCGGTCTGGAGGCCTACGGCGATGCCCTGCGTCCGCAGGATTACGAGCTGGGGCGTTCCTGCGACAGCATCCTGTTCGGCTCGGTGGGTGATCCCCGCAAATACACCTTCACCGGCGCCAACGGCACCAAAAAATACCCAAGCCGTAAGGAGGCCGCGGTGAAGGCCCTGGCTTCGTTCCGGCGCGGCATGGAGCTCTTTGCCAATATCCGTCCGGCCAAGGTCTATCCCCAACTGATCCAGGCCTCTCCGCTCAAGGATACGGTGGCCCGGGAACTAGATCTCATTGTTCTGCGGGAGAATACCGCGGGTATCTTCTATGCGGGCAAGTATAGGAAGGAGACCGGCGGCGAACTGACCGCCTGCGATGAGTGCGTCTACACCTGGTCACAGATCGAGCGGCACGCCCGCTGCGCGTTTGACCTGGCCATGGGCCGCAAAAAGCACGTCACGATGGTAAACAAGCCCAACGCCATGGAGACCGGCGTGCTGTGGCAGACGGTATATGAAAAGGTGGCCGAGGAATACCCTGAGGTTCACTATGAGACCATGCTGATTGACGGCTGCGCCGCCCGCCTGGTGAGCAGGCCGGGGTATTTTGACGTAATCGCGGCAGAAAATATGTTCGGCGATATCCTGTCCGACCTGGCCAACAGTGCCGCCGGCTCCATGGGTATTGCCGGCTCCGGCGACATTGGGAGCGAGGGCAAGGGATTATACGAGTGCGCCGGCGGCTCAGCGCCGGACATTGCCGGCCAGAACATTGCCAATCCCATTGCCGAGATCCTCTCTGCGGCACTGATGCTCCGCCTCTCCTTCCATATGACCGTTGAGGCCGACGCGATTGAGGCGGCCATTGTCAAGGTTTTGGACGACGGATACCGCACCGGCGACATTATGACTCCGGGAGGCAAGCGGCTCTCCTGCAGCGACATGGGGGATGCCATATCCGAGGCGATCTGACTGTGGGCCCCGGTGCGGCCTGAAAAAGGGAGGTTCCGCTATGCGCATCGAACAGCTTATCGCATTCGATAAAGTAGTGCAGCACAGCTCCTTCACAAAAGCGGCTAACGAGCTCTACACCACCCAGCCCTCTGTCAGTAAGATGATCGACGCCCTGGAGGACGAGCTGGGGCACCAACTGCTGCGGCGGACGAGCCGCGGCATCGAGCTCACCGCCTATGGCAAGTGGGTTTACGGGGACGTAAAGATCATTCTTCAAATGGTGAACGGCTGGCAGGAATCCACCCCTCTGGAGGAGGTTCCCCGGGAGGTACACATACAGAGCACCACCACCATGTGCAATTTTCTCTCCGCGGGGTTTATCCCCTGCCTGAAGGACCGGCACCCCGACATCAATCTGCTGCTCCACGAATGTCGGCGCAGCGAGATCATTCACAAAATGGAGGAGAACGGGGTTCACATCGGCCTGCTCCCGATCCGCAAGGAAAATCAGGCGGACTCGACCGCCACCCTGGAGCGGATCCGCAAAAACGGCTGGGACTGCTGCGAGGTGATTGAAGACCCGGAATACCTGTTTCTCGGCTCCGGCCATCCCCTGGCTCTGACAGGGGAAATCACGCCTCAGATGCTTGCGCAGGTGCCCCTTGGCACCTATTCCCATGTAAACGACGACAACTGGCTTCTGTTCGGACACTATTTCAGTGGAGAGGCCGGATTCCGCTGCCACAGCAAGGACGCCATCTTGCAGTATGTGGCGCAGAACAGGTGCGCCGCTATCTTTCCCAGGTTTACCTCCCAGTACGAGTATTTTGTCAGCCAGGGAGCGGTGCAGCCCGTCATGGTTCATGGACTGGATTTCGGACATGCCACCTTCCTGCTGGTCCACCAATCAGGAAAGTCCCTGCTTCGGGAGGAACAGTCGGTGGTGTGTGCGCTGAAGCGATACTTCAAGGATTGTACCTGCAAATAAAAAGGTTGAAAGGCCCCGCCGGTATCCTGTTGGGATACCGGCGGGGCTTTTCACGTATGCTCCAGACCCTGCTGCATCAGAACATGACGTTTGCCATGGGGAAGATCACGGCCAGAATAAGAACCAGGGTGATGCCGCAGCAGACAAGGCCGTATTTCACGGCGTCACTTCCGGGAATCCACTCCTTTTCGCCGTGGACAATGGCCGCAGGAGCACTGGCGGGCGGGGTTGCCATACCCATATTGGTGGCCAGCAGCACACAGACCGCCAGTGCCGCCGGATTGGCGCCGCAGGCGATGCCCACACTGTAGGCGATGGGCGTCAGCATGGCTGCGGTGGCGATGTTATTAGCCACGTTGGTGAGGGCCATACCCACGACACACATTACTGCGGTGAGGACGAGAGGGCTCTTGCCCTGGACCACCGGCGTGATCAGCTCCACCAGCCAGGCCGAGATTCCGGTGGACTCGGCGGCCATGGCATCGGCGATACTCAGAGCGGCGGCCAGGATGAAGATGATGGACCAGCCAATGTTCTTGGAGAACAGTTGGACGGCAGGCATGCCCTCCTTCAGACTGACCATGATATAGACGCCGACAGCGCCCAGCAGGATGCCGGTGGCGCCCACATTGTTCAGCACCGTACTGACAATAAAGGTCTTGGGCACGAAGGAGGGGAACAGCAGCAGGACGATCACGGCCACAAAGAAGACCATGATAAATTTCTGATACCGGCTCAGCTTGGGCAGCTCTTCCATGGATTTGTTGCTGGAGGCAATTACGCTGACATCGCACCGGAGGACAAATTTCATCAGCACCAGCAGCAGGGCCATGGTAATAGCGGTGATGACGACCACGATCGCCAGATAGGGGACAAGCGCGATGGAGTCGCCGCCGGACATCTGGGTATAGCTGGAGAACACCACGGCGGGCAGAGACTTGAACGGCAGCAGCATGTAGAAGGAGCAGCCCACACAGATTGTGCCCACCAGGGTGATAGAGGCCCACTTGCTGCCGGGCTTAACGCCGTAGAGGCGGCAGATCTCCTTGATCAGGGGGAAAATTACCATGGTGGCCGCAGCGCAGGAAACCATGATGACCAGCGCGCACATGGCTAAGAAGATCATCAGGGTCAGCAGATATGGCCTGCCCTGCACAACCTTGCGGCTGACGATCCAGCGCGCGATATACTCAGTGATACCGGCGGCGCTGATGATGTTGGTAAAGGCGAAGAAGAAGAACAGCAGCAGGACAGTGGAATTGCCGAAGCCATCCCTCAGGACGGCGGGTACGGTGGAGTAGCTGCTCAGGCCCAGGAAAAGCAGGCCGAAAATGCTGGGCCAGAAGGAGTCGTTGGCGATCAGCCAGCCATAGAGCATCCCCAGGAAGATACCGATCACCTCCACCCCGAGAGGGGTCAGCGGCTCCGCGGCGGGGACAAACTTGAAACAGACCATGATTGCCAGGGATATCAGGATGTGGATCACCTTGATCGGAGTGAGATTGGTCAATCCTTGCTGTGCATTCAGTTGCGTACTCACATTTGAGACCTCCCTTGAAAGTTGTATTTATCTCAGGCTGGACTCACACACGCTCCAGCTCCAAGATTCTGCGGGCGTTGCCGGCCAGGAAAGCGGGCTGGGCCTCGGGTCTCAGGCGCCCCTCCAGGAAGTAGTCCACCGCCTCCCGCAGGGAGACATAGGGGTAGGCGGAACCAAAGAGCATCTGATCCCGCAGGATATAGTTCGCCGCAGCCAGGTACTCTCCGCTTCCCGGGCCGTTGAACTGGTACAAATCCGGCAGCAGATAGACATTTTTATAGCGATACGCCACGTGAATGGCCTCCGTCACCCAGGGCCAGCCTCCGTGGGAGAGGATGATGTTCAATTTGGGAAACGCCTTGGCCACCCGCTCGGCGTGCTCCGGCTTGGAGTACTCGATGTCCGGGCCGCAGTTGGAGCCCACCATGAGCATGACGGGGACACCCAGCGCCTGGCAGCGCTCATAGAGCGGAAAAATCCGTTCATCCTCCACGAACATGGGGGTCTTGGTCAGTCCCGGTTCCATGACGATGCCCCGCAGGCCCTCGCCTACGACGTACCGCTCCAGCTCCTCCATGGCCTCCGGCCCGTCGCTGGGATCCACCCCCGCCATGCCGGTAAACCGCCCGGGGTAGGCGTGGATCAGGTCCACGATATCCTGATTGTCCACAACGCCGATGTGAGGAAGTACCTTGCGTCCGGCCAGCACCGCCATGCCGATGCCCGCCCGGTCCATTTCCGTTAAAGATGCCTCCATATCCCTGGCAGCCACAGCCGGGGACTGGTTCATACCGAACGCCTCGGAACAGCGCTTTGCCCGCTCCAGATCCCGGTACATAATGGTCTCCCGGTAGCTGCCATAGGGCGGACGGTAACGAAAATCAATGATATCCATGAAAATCACTCCTGTCCCGGCCGCAGGCCCAACTCAGCCCGCAGCTCGTCGTTGAGGCGCCTTACCGCCCCCCTGTCCGGCGGCTCCAGTCCGGCCAGTGGATAGCTCCGGCCCAGCTGGCGGTATTTTCCCTCCCCCCAGTTGTGATAGGGGAGCAGCTGGTAGTCGGCCAGCGATGGGAGCCTCCGCAGGAACTGCACGATTTCGGACAACTGTTCCCGGCCGTCGTTGACGCCGGGGATCAGAGGGGTGCGCACCCGGAGGGGCAAATCAGGGAATTCCCGGGAGAGCGCCATCAGGTTGTCCAGAATCCGCCGATTGTCCACCCCGGTGTACCGCCTGTGTACCTCCGAAGCCATACATTTGAGATCAAAAAAGATAAGCTGGCAAAAGGGCGCGGCCTTCTGGAACGCCTCAAAGGGCACGTATCCACAGGTCTCCAGGGCCGTTCCCACCCCCTCCTCCCGGAACCGTTGCAGCAGCTCGGCAGCAAAATCGGGCTGAGCCAGAGGCTCACCTCCGCTGAGCGTCACACCGCCTTCGGCGCGCCAGCTCATGTGCTGGGCCATCACCCGCTCCACCAGGGTCCTGGCGTCAAGCTCTTCACCGATCCGGCTCAGCGCGCCGGAGCAGCAGGCCCGGGCACAGGCAAAGCAGCTCCGGCAGGCGGCGCGGTCCACCTGAATCCGGCCGCCTGCCGCCACGGCGGCGGCCCCGGTGGGGCACGCAGCCGTGCAGGCCCGGCAGCCGATGCATTTGGAAGGGCGGCAGCTCAACTCAGGCTCCGCATGCTGTGACTCCGGATTGGCGCACCACTCGCACCGGAGCGGGCAGCCCTTTAGAAAAATCAGATCCCGCATGCCGGGGCCGTCGTGGAGGCTGAAGCGCTGCACATTGAAGATGGTTCCCACTGCGGATTGGCTCATGCCGCCCCACCTCCCTCCTGCGGATGGTTTATTCGGTGCACATGCTGGTGTGCTCGGTACGGTTGATAATCTCCGTCTGTAGCTTCTCACTCAGGTCGGTGAAGTAGGCGCAGTAACCTGCCACACGCACCACCAGGTTGCGGTATTTGTCCGGGTCCTTCTGCGCGGCCAGCAGGGTCTCCCGGTTGACGACATTAAACTGAATGTGCCACAGTTTCAGATCCACAAAGGTGCGGATGATCTGGATAAAGTTCTGAATACCGCTCTCCCCCTCCAGGAATGCGGGAGACAGCTTGATGTTCAGCAGGCGCTGCATCGTCAGGTCGTGGGCATGGCTGTTGATGGCCGCCACGGCGTTAAGCGTGGTGATGGGGCCGTTCTCATCGGTGCCCTGGGTGGGGGAGATTCCCTCGGACAGGGCCACGCCCGCCCTGCGTCCGTTGGGTGTGGCAATGGTCTTGCCGCCCAGGGCCACGTGGGAGGCCACCGGCACAAACTTCAGGTGCTTCTGTCCGCCGTGCATGGTGCGGTGGCGGACAATGACGTTCTGCATCATGGCGTCAAACCGGCGGGCCAGCTCCAGGGCGTGCTGATCGCCGTTGGCAAACTTGGGTGCGCTGAGCAGCTTCTGGCGCATGGGCTCATAGCCCTCAAAGTTGGCGTTTACCGCCTGGCGGACCTGCTCCAGGGTGAATTCCCTGCCCCGGAATACGAACTCATCCAGGGCGGAGAGCGATTCGATCAGGGTGCCGATGCCAATGACATTCACCGCACCGTTGTCGATATACAGGCCGTAGTCCCTGTCACAGGGCTGGTGCAGATCCTTCATGTTGATCCGGCCCGCCTCGCTGAGGGCGGAGGTAAAGGGGCAGGCCAGCTTCAGGGCGTTGCTCTGCTCCAGGGTGCCGGTGCGCTTCATGATGTGGCGCACAAAGAAGGTGAACGCCGCCTCCAGGTTGACCATCAGATCGTCCATGTTCTGAATGTGGCCGGCGGGGATGGGCGTATCCAGGAATTTCTCGTACTTCCCGTCCCCGAAGTGAACCCAGCCGTCGCTCATGGCCATCTCTAGGACGGCGGTGATGTTCAGGTTGCACACCGCGGCCAGGTAAGTCTCATAGTCGGGCAGGCGGCCCCCGCAGCAGCCACAGGCGGCATAGTCGCGGGCAATGTGCAGCGGCACGCCGGCGGCGATGTAGTGGGTGATAAACTCCTCGTCGTTGAAGAACTTGGGGCAGCCGTATCCCACCTTCACCACCTCGGCGGCGGCCCGGAGCAGCTTATCCGGGGTATTGGCGTGAACCCGCAGGCTGACATCGGGATACTGGAAGGGGAACTCCTTCTTGGAGCGGAGGATGAGGTAGGTCAGTGGATTGGTGGCGTCCCGGCCGTCAGGGGTCAGGCCGCCCAGGGAAAGGGCCTCAAAGTGGGTGTAGCCCTCGTGGCCGCCCGCCGTGCTCTTGCCCTGGTAGGGAACCACCTCGCCCACCTTGATAAACATGCATTCCAGGATTTCCATGGCCCGCTCCTCCGTGAGGGTGCCATCCTCCAGGCCCGCCTTGTAGAGGGGGTAGAGATACTGGTCCAGTCGGCCCAGACCCACGCCGCCGCCGTTCATGTTCTCCAGCCGGTAGCCCACCTGAAGGAACCACTGGGCCTGCACCGCCTCATAGAAGTTCCGGGCGGGGTGCTCGGGCACATGGCGGCAGATCTCCGCGATGGTCTCCAGCTCGGCCCGGCGTACCGGGTCGCTCTCCTCCGCGGCCATCGCCTCGGCCCTGTCCGCATAGCGGTGGGCATATGTAATCATGGCCTTGCAGGAGAGAATTGCGGCGTCCAGATAGTAGATCTTGTCCATCTGGTTGTGCAGCAGGTTGCCCTCGATGCCCGCCTTCTTCTCCTCCAGCTCGCGGATGATGCTCTCCAGGCCCTCCCTGATTACCTTTTCATAGGAGCCGGTCCAGCTCAGTGTGTGGGCGTTGTTGGCCTCGTCGAAGATGAGGCCCTGGGTGGCATACTCCTCGTCGCCGTAGATCACCCTGCGGGTCTCCCTGGGGAGCATGTTCAGATAGAGCTCATGGGAGGTCTTGCCCTTCCAGTACGGAACCACCTCGTTGAGAACGGTATCCACCTCCGTCTGGGTCATGGCGTAGCCCGCCTTGCCCTCCGCCTTGAGGATCTTGGGCAGATCACGCGGGAACTGGCCGCCCCGGGTCTCAGGATATAGCACACAGTAGCGGCCCGGACCGCCGGCCGTGCCGACAATGAGCTCATGGGGCTGGATCACCACTTCTATGTGCTCCATCATGTACTGGATGGCCAGCGCGGTGCGGAGCACCTGGGGATAGGCCACCGTCTGCATCATGGACTGCGTAAAGAGCACCGCTCGCTGGATATCCACCCGGGGCTTCCGGCCGTAAAAGCGGTCCTCCATGATCCTGTTGATGCGCGGCCGCGGAGCGGAGAGCTGCCGGCCATCCTGAATCCGCTGCTCCAAGTCGGTCATTACGGCGGTGTGTGCGTTTGCACTCATAGAACGTCCCTCCTATGTGGCTGCCATACTGTCTAAATTCTCCAGTTTTACAGCGCTGAGCAGCCCTATTTCTGTACTTATCATAAACGACATGGCTCTCAGAAACAAATTCACAGTTTTCACCGCCCCATTCCAGAAGGTTATCCTTTATTTGCGTACCTTTTGCATGGAAACCATTGGCCGCATATCAGTTCTCCAAAATGCAAAAAGGGCGTGTGCCGCAGCTAAGCTGCGGCACACGCCCAGTTGGCCGGAGCCGTTCCGCCGGGAACTCTCAACAGGGATTTGTCAGCGATAAAGGCCCCTCAGGTCGCCGTCCTTCATGCAGAGGTGGACGGCGGCGGTGGTGAAGGTGCGGGGCAGGGCCAGGATGTTGGGGTTGGGGCCAGTGTACTTGCGCATGGCGTCGGCCAGGGCCTCCTCGAAGGTGGCGCGGGTCTTGAGGCCCATGCTGCGGGCGATGCCCGGCTCCCGGGCGCCCACGATGTAGATGGCGCTGGTGTGCTCCTCGGCCAGATGGCCGCAGCTCATCATGGAGAAGCCGTGGAAGGGGTGGAAGGCGTTGGCGAAGCGGTACTTGCGGATGTACTCCTCCTTGGTGGCGAAGTACTCGCCGTACCGGTTCATGTCGGGGAGGATGTTCATGTAGTCGTGCTGGAACAGGTCGTACAGCTCCCGCAGGTAGGGCCAGCGCTCGTCGTGGAAGTAGCCGTCGCAGATGGAGGAGACGATGAACACGCACCGGTCGCTCATGATGCGCCTGTGGCGGATGACCTGGGCGGACAGGGCCTGCATCATCTGGATGGGGTTGGTGCCCATGCCGTTGCCGTAGTGGAAGTTGGTGGGCATGCCGAAGACGATGATGTCGTACTTCTTCTCCGCCCAGTGGACATAGGTGCGCTTGTCCGCCATCTTCCAGGACACGGGCTGCATCTCCCTGGCCCAGCCGGAGTGAATCTCGATCTGGCGGCTCTTGGTGTCCAGCACGGCGTCGCAGCAGAAGAATTTCTTGCCCATCTTCTCCTCCTCCATGTGCATGCCCTGCTGGTCGAACTTGTGCCGCATCTCGCTGTTCGTGGACACGGGCACGAAGTCCTGCCGGTGCATCACCTGGGGCACGTGGTGGGCGGAGATGCTCCGCCAGTGGGAGATGCCGGTGGCACAGTGCTTGTAGCCGCCGGAATAGCCGCCGTAGGGGTTGCCCTGGGTGTGCCCGATGAGCACCGCCACGTCCGCGTCGTAGACGTACTTGTTCATGATCACGTGGTCCCCCTGGGCGGTGTAGCCAAGGTCCACCAGGTGGTCATAGTCCTCGCTGTCGTGGCTGGTGATCTGGCCGGTGGGGTAGAACTCGCCGAACAGTTCGGGGCCCAGGATGGTCTGCATCTCGGCCACGGTGGCCCGGGGGTGCAGGCCGTTGGAGAACAGCAGCAGCACGTCCTTCTGCTCCACCCCGGCGGCGTACAGCTCGTCCAGGCAGGCACGGATGGCCACCTTCCGGTGGCTGGTGGGCTGGTTGCCCCCCTTGACAATGTCCGGGATGACGATGACCACCGACTTGCCCGGCCCGGCCAGCTCCTTCAGCGGGGGCATGCCGATGGGGTTGCGGATGGACGCCAGGGTAGCGGCGTACAGGCTGTCCCAGTCCTGGGGCAGACAGGGGGGATCCGCTACCGTCTCCCCGGGGATGAAGATGTCCGTGCTGTCGGGCAGCTCCGCGCCCACCAGGCCCTGCCCGTACTCAAATTCCAGTTTCATGGGCTTCTCCTCTTTTCGTTTGCAGTTTCCCGGCGCTGTCCCGCAGGCCGTGGAACAAAACATCGCTCTCCCCACGCAGGCGCTGGAGTTCTTTCGGCGTCTCCACCGGCATGCGTTCCGCCAGGAAGGCGAAAATCCGGTCGGCCTCCTCCGAAGTCTCCTTCAGGCCCAGCTCCTCCAGACAGGTGGGCATACCCAGCGCCCGCAGCACCCGGTTTAGCGCCTCCTGCTCTTCTTTTTGGGCCCCGTTTACCGCCAGTTGGTAGACCAGCGTACTGCCCACCAGCTCCCCGTGGAGGAATCCGGCGGCCAGTTCCGGGTGCACACAGCAGAAGTAGCTGTAGAGGGTGTGGCTCACGGCGGCCTGCTTGCCGCCGCAGGCCATGGCGGAAATCACCCCTGTCACCTGGAGGGCCGCGCAGACACAGTCCTCCAGCGCCGGTGTGATCTTCCCGGCCCGAAGCTGCTCAATTGTCTCACACCCATGCTCCAGCAAGAGCCGGTAGGTGTTTTCAGACAGGAGCTGGGCGCTCTGGGAGAAGAGGTTCTTTTCCCACTGATTGGAGAATTGAATGTTGTAGCTGATCTCCGGGTATTTCGCCATGGCATCCACTATGCCTGCCGCGCAGAGACGGGCCGGACAGTCCCTGACGATAAAGTCCAGCTCGGCTATCACGGCAAAGGGCGGGTACCGGGTCCAGTTGTTCCCCACGAACGCGCCCTCATCGGTGTACTCTACCGCCAGCCACGCTGAGGCGGCGCAGGTAGCCGCAGAGGTGGGGACGTTGATCGCCCGCACCCCCATATGGTCAGCCGCTATTTTAGCCGTATCCAGCGCGCGGCCGCCGCCCACGCCCACCACCAGCTCCGCCCCGTATGCCTGTCCGGCCTGGGCCGCACTTCGAACATTGCCGGGGCAGCAGTGGCCGGAAAAGAGCCAGATCTTTGTATCCACACCGCTTTGCTCCAGGCTGCGGAGCACACGTGCCTCCACCTTGGGCCACACGGCGGCATCCGCCACCACCAGCGCGCGCCGCCCCAGCAGTACGGCGTCCCCTCCCAGATGAGAGAGGACGCCGCTGCCTTGATAGTATCTTCCTGAACAGAGCTGAATCAAATTCCCATTTCTCATATGTACGCCTCTGATCAAGCCGCAGCCCTGCGGGCCGCCAGCTTCTTCTTAATATAGGGGAAGAACAGCATAAACAGCGACAGAAGAATAAAGAACAGGCTGATGGGGGAGGTAAAGAACGTCGCCCAGCTTCCCTTGGACACGATGAGCGCACGGCGCAGGTTGGATTCGCACAGCTTGCCCAGCACCAGGCCGATGACCATGGGCGTCATGGGCATGTCCAGCTTGGTCATGAAGTAGCCGAAGATACCCACGCCCACCATAAAGATGGCGTTGAACACGGAGTAGTCGATGGCATAGGCGCCAATCACGCACAGCATGACCAGAATGGGGACCAGGGTGCTGGTGGGGACGCGGGTGATGTTGACGAAGCCCCGGATGAATACCCGGCCCTGGAGGTACATAAAGATATTGACGGCGATCAGGCCCAGCATAATGGTGTAGACCCACTCCCCGTGCTGGGTGAACAGTTGGGGGCCGGCGGCGATACCCTGCATGGTAAGAGCGCCCAGAAGCACGGCCGTGTTGGTGTCGCCGGGAATGCCCAGGGTCAGCAGGGGGATCAGGGTGGCGCCCGTAACGGCGTTGTTGGCCGACTCGGAGGCCACAACCGCCTCCTCGGAACCGTGCCCGTATTCCTCGGGATGCTTGGAGGTCCGCTTGGCTTCATTGTACGCCAAGAAAGAGGAGATGGCCGCGCCGGTGCCGGGCACCGCGCCGATAAACACGCCCAGAATGCTGGACTTGAGCAGCACCATCTTGTATTTCAGTACGTCGCGGAAGCGGGTCTTCTCCTTTTCCACCTTGACCGCCGTTCCGGTGGCCTTGTTCATGTCCCGGGCCTTGGCCATGATCTCCGTGATGGCGAACAGGCCGATGAGCACGGGAATGGTATCAATACCGCCCTCCATGCGGTTGATACCGAAGGTGAAGCGGCTGACGCCATCCATGGGATCGATGCCGATGCAGGAGATCAGCAGCCCTACAAAGCCCATCAGCAGCCCCTTGATCTGGGACTTTCCGCCCACGCTGGCAATAATCGTCAGTCCAAAGAGAGCCAGGGCGAAATACTCGGCCGGGCCGAACTTCAGCGCAAAGCTGGCAATGGGCGGCGCGGCAAACAGCAGAACCGCACAGCTGAACAGGCCGCCGATGGTGGAGGCAGACAGCGCCACATGGAGCGCTTTCAGCCCGTGCCCCTTCTGAGCCATCGGGTAGCCGTCCAGCGAGGTGGCAGCCGAGGCCGGCGTGCCCGGCGTGTTGATCAGGATGGCGGTGATGGAACCGCCGTAGATACTGCCGCAGTAGACGCCCAGCAGCAGCATAACCCCCGGGATGGACGCCAGGCCGTATGTGAGCGGCAGCAGCAGCGCCATGGCCATGGTGCCAGTCAGGCCGGGCAGCGCGCCAACCATAATTCCGCCGGCCAGGCCGACGTTGATCCAGAGCAGGTTCTCCAGGGTAAAAAGGCTGCTCAAAACGGATTCAATCATGCTCCTCTCCTCCTCTTAAGGCAGTCTCACGGAGAGCAGGAAGGTAAATCCCGCCCAGATGGCTACCGCCGCGGCATAGACCACCGGGTAGGCCCAGATCTTTTTCACGCGGAAAATAAGCAGAATAACGGTGGCTGCCAGAAGCGTGGAGATAAAATACCCCAGAATCTGAAACAGTGCCGCATAGACCAGAATCACAGCGGCCAGCAGAAGCGCCCGCAGCTCGTCCCGCAGGGCCCGCTTTCTCTCCTCCTCGGAGGCAAAGGTTCCCGTGCTGTCGGCGCCGCCCGCCTTGCGGTGCTTCACAATGGTGGTGAGCATCAGCGCCAGGCTGAGAATCACCATGCAGGCCCCGATAAAATAGGGGAATACGCGCGGGCCCATGACGGACACGCCCGGATCTTGAATGGTCAGCGGAACCAAGATCAATACCAGCGCTCCCAGTATCAGAAAGAAAAAGGAAGCAATCATATCCTTTTTGTATTGACTCATAAGCTCCCTCCTTTGTTAAGGTATTGTTCTCCGGGCCGCGGGCCGCCGTCGGTCCATGGCCCGGAGAGCGCTTGCTATGTGTTTGGCAGAGGGATCAGCCGGCCAGCAGCTCCTGGTTCACGGCCGCCTCCTCGTTAATACGTTCCACCATCTCCTCGGTAGTCATGGTCAGGGGCAGGAGCTGGTTGGCGTCGCAGAACTCCTTGTACTCGTCGGTCTCGGTGATGGCAGTCAGGGTCTCGGTCACCTTGGTTACCACGTCCTCGGGGGTACCGGCGGGCAGCATCAGGAACTTCCAGACGCTCATCGTCACGTCATAGCCCATTTCCTTGAAGGTGGGGATATCCTTCAGGTTCTCACGTGGGTCCCGCTCGTCGTTGAAGATGCCGATGGCCACGGCGTCACCGGACTCCACATACTGCATGACCTCGCCGGGATGTCCGGTGCAGACGTCAATGTGGCCGCCCAGCAGGGCCGCAATGGTGGGAGAGCTGCCGTCATAGGAGATGCCGGTTGCCTCCACGCCGGCCATGCCGAAGAACTGCTTCTGGGACAGCTCCATCAGGCTGCCGCTGCCGGAGAAGCCGTAGGTCACGGAGTCCATCTCCAGCAAATCGTCAACGCTGGTGATGCCGGAGTCCTTGCCCGCAATCATAATGATTGGCTCATTGGACAGGGCCGCCACAGGGATAAAGTCGTCAATGGTGTAACTGACCTCGCGGACGAAGGGCTGAAGGGTAAACACGCCGATGGCCTCCTGACAGAGGGTGTAGCCGTCGGGGGCTGCGTTCTTGAACTCCGTGGTAGCCACGGTGCCGCCCGCGCCGCCGCTGTTCTGCACCACCATATTGACGCCGAAGTACTCGTCGCGGGCGCCGATCTCGGAGACAATGCGGCACAGGCCGTCGGAGGTTCCGCCAGCATCCCAGGGGCATACCACCGTGATAGTGCTGCTTGGATAGCTGCCGGTGCTGCCGCCTCCCTTTTCGGTTTCGCCCTGATCTCCGCAGGCCGCCAGAGGCAGCGCCAGCGACAGGGACAGGGACAGTGCAAGGACTTTCTTCAGGTTTTTCATAGGAATACCTCTTTTCTTCTTATGATTTTTGCCGCACAGGCGGCGGGTTAACAGGAATAACAGAGCGCTTCCCACAGGCCGGCCAGATAGCATACACCCATCGCCCGGTCGTAGAGGCCGTAACCAGGGCGGCCCCGCTCGCCCCACACCATCCGGCCGTGGTCGGCGCGTATCACGCCGTCAAAGCCCCTCCGGTGCAGGGCCGCCAGAATGGCCGCCATATTCAGGCTTCCCGAGGCGGTCAGATGTCCGCTCTCACAGAAGTCCTCCTCCCCCTCCCAGCGGACATTCCGCCCGTGGACAAAGGGAATTTTGCCCTCCGCACAGAGGCGGTCTGCAATCTTGACCACATCGTTGGCCCTGCTGCTGCCCAGGGAGCCGGTGCACAGCGTCACACCGTTGGATGGCAGATCCACCGCGCCGGTCAGGCGGAGCAGATCCTCCAGCGTGGATACCACCCGGGGCAGGCCAAATACCGGAAGAGGCGGGTCGTCCGGGTGGATGGCCAGGCGTATTCCCAGCCGCTCCGCCTCTGGGGCCACAGCCTGTAGGAAATAGCGCAGGTTGTTCCACAGCCCCGCCTCTCCCAAGGCCCGGTACTGGCCCAGCAGCGTCCGGATTTCCCCCTGCCGGGTGGAAAAGTTCCAGCCGGGCAGCGTCCAGACATCCCGCTCCGGGTTCATGCGCTCCAGCGCAGCCTGGTGAAAGGCCAGGGTGGCGGAGCCGTCCGGCAGGGGCTGCTCCAGCTCTGTGCGAATCCAGCCGAACAGGGGCATGAAGTTATAGCAGACGGTATGCACCCCATGGCGAGCCAGCCGCTCCAGGTTTTCCACGAACTGTCCGATGTACCGCTCCCGCTCCGGGCCGCCCAGTTTGATGGACTCATGAACCGGCAGTCCCTCCGCCACCGAGAAGTGCAGGCCTGCCGCCGCGGACTGGGCGGCCCGGGCCGCGATGTCCTCCTCCGGCCACAGCGCTCCGGCCGGGATGTGATAGAGCGAGGTGACAAGCTCCGTCACCGGCGGGATCTGGCGGATATGTTCCAGCGTGACTGCGTCCTCGGGCCCGTACCAGCGGAAGCCGAAGGCCGTCATCCCACTTGGCCCAGAAGCTTTTCCAGGCCCTCCTCAATTGTCCGGCTCTCCTCCCCGCTCAGATCACGGAAGGGGAACCGGGCCGGCCCCATGTGGAAGCCCTGCAGCTCCAGCATCTTTTTGTGGGCCATGACGGGCATAACGCTCCGCACCAGCCCGCGCAGCTTCAGAAGCATCCGCTGTATCCGACGGGCCTGCTCCAGCTCACCGGCATAGTAGCAATCCCAGAGCTGCTGGCACTGCTTTGGAAACACGCTGGCCATGGCGATAATCGCGCCGTCTCCTCCGGACTGAAGGACGGGGAGCACCTGGGCGTCGTTTCCGGTAATCAGCTCGAAGCCCTCCGGAAGTTCCAGGCACTGGAACTCCTGAAACGTCAGGAAATCCATGCTGCTGTCCTTCAGGCCCGCCACGTTGGGGCAGGTGTCGCACACCTCCTGTACCACCTTGGGCGTGATGGGGTTATGGGTCATCCCCGGCATGTTATACAGATACAGGGGCATCCCCTCCGCCAGCTCCGCGGCCTTGCGGAAGTAAGCGGTCAGAGTCTCGGCGTCATAGCTGTGGTAATAGGGCGCGGTGACCGACGCCGCGTGGGCGCCCTCATGCCTGGCCCAGTCAAACAGCTCCTTCATGTCCGCCAGATTCATGGCCGTGGTGTTGAACAGAATACAGCTCTCCGGCCCCGCTCCCTCCACCGCCGCCGTCAGGAGCCTTTTCCGCTCCTCCAACGTCAGATTGACAAACTCTCCGGTGGTGCCGCAGACGAAGACGCCGTGTACTCCTGCATCCGTAATAAATTGGGTCAGCCGCGTGTATTCCCCGTAGTTGATGCTCCCGTCCTCCCGAAAGGGGGTCAATTGGGGGGCGGAAATACCGCGCAGACTGCATATTTTGGACATGGAGTCCCTCTCCTTTCCTGACTGACGCTTTGTCAGTCCAAAATAGCGCCTCTGGCCGCCGGCTCCACATTGCGGGCGTAGCGGGCCAGATAGCCCTCAGTAACCTTGGGCTGGTAGGGCGGCAGCTCGGCCAGCCGCCGGGCGATCTCCCCGTCGGAGAGGTCCACGTGCAGGGTCCCGGCATCGATGTCGATGTCAATGCGGTCGCCGTCTTGCACAATGGCGATGGGGCCGCGGCGGGAGGTCTCCGGGGAGACGTGGCCGATGCAGGGGCCGCGGGTCGCGCCGGAGAAGCGGCCGTCGGTCACCAGCGCCACCGACTCAGAAAAGCCCATGCCCACCAGTGCCGCGGTGGCGGTCAGCATCTCCCGCATGCCGGGGCCGCCCTGGGGGCCTTCGTTCCGGATCACCAGCACTTCGCCATGCTGTACCACGCCGCCGTAGATGGCCTTGACGGCATCCTCCTCACACTCAAAGCAGCGGGCAGGACCGCTGTGCCTGCGCATGGCGGCCGCCACGGCCGACTGCTTGATCACTGCGCCGTCGGGGGCCAGATTGCCCTTGAGTACCGTGATGGAGCCGTGGTCGCTGTAGGCGTCGGACACGGGGCGGATCACCTCCGGGTTGTGTTCAACCACCCGCTCCACATTCTGGCGGTGGGTTTTTCCGTTAACGGTCATCTGATCCAGGTTGATGAGTCCGTCCAGCTCGCGCATCACGGCGCCCACGCCGCCGGCCTGATCCAGATCGAGCATCGTATGGCTGCCGGAGGGCTTGATTTTGGCCAGATAGGGTGTCTCCGCCGACAGACGGCCGATCTCCTCCAGAGACATGTGCAGCTTTGCCTCGTGGGCGATGGCCGGCATGTGCAGCGTCATGTTGGTGGAGCCGCCCACGCTCAGTCCCACCCGGACCGCCAGCTCCAGCATCTCCTGGGTGACGATGTCCCGGGGCCGGATGTCTTCCTCCACCAGGCGAACCACCGCCATGCCGCTCTCCTTGGCCACCCGGTTCTTCTTGCCGCTGACCGCGTGGGCGCAGGCGCTGCCCGGCATCGTCAGGCCCATGGCCTCCGCGATGATGGACATGGTATTGGCCGTTCCCATCATAGCGCAGGAGCCGGGGGTAGGGGACATCAGCCCCTCCATGTACTCATACTCCTCCCTGGAGATCTCTCCGCGGGTCAGCTTTCCCGCCATCTCCTTCAGCTCATAGGTGCCGTACTGCTTCCCCTTGTATACGGCCGGCATCATGGGGCCGCCGGTGACGAGCACGGTGGGGAGGTTGATGCGCAGTGCCGCCATAATCATGGCCGGCACAATCTTATCGCAGCCGCCGATGAGCACCAGGCCGTCCAACTGGTGGCCGCCGGCATAGACCTCGATGGAGTCGGCGATCACCTCGCGGCTGGGCAGCACGCTGCACATTCCCACATGGCCCTGGGAAAAGCCGTCGCAGAGGGAGATGGTGTTCACCTCAAAGGGGACGCCTCCCGCCTCCCGCACGCCGTCCTTGACCAACTGGCCGATGCGGTTGAGGTGGATGTGCCCGAGATGCATCTCGTTATAGGTATTGATGACGCCGATAAACGGCTTGGCCAACTCCTCGTTGACCAGACCCATGCCCCGCAGATGGGCCCGGGGGACCCGCCATGCTCAGGCCGTTCACTACCTTGGAGCTTGGGTACTTTGGGTCCTTATAAATCAGATCCATCGGTTCACTCATGCAAATCTGCCTCCCTCATCTCTCTTTTTCGATACCCGAATGGGATAGTGCCAGCCCAGCTTCTCTGTAATGCGGGCCGCACACCGCAATATTTCCCCAGAGTAGGACAGCGCCTTTTCCAAGGAGAAGCGATAGTCCGGCGCGGCAATTCCGATGGCCGCCAGCACCTGGTTATCCACATCAAACACCGGCGCCGCGATGCACACCACGTCCGTGTGGTGCTCGTGGTTATCCACTGCGTAGCCCTGAATCCGGATCACCTCCAGCTCCCGCCGCAGATCCTCCGCGTCGGTCAGGGTCTTGCCGGTGAAGCGCTCCCGTTTCACATGGGCCAGGTAGTTCTCCAGCCAGCTCTCGGATTTCCACGCCAGGATCGCCTTCCCACCCCCTGTACAGTGGAGCGGAATCCGTTTGCCCACCGCCGAGTGAAGCCCTACGGAGCTCTTTGCCCCCAGCTTTGCCAGATAGATGGCCTCCATATCCTCCTCCCCGATGAGGTGGATGGTCTCCAGGCTCAGATCGTTCAGATAGGCCATCTCTCCTCTGGCGGCCTCATAGAGAAAGTTTGTCTTTTGGAGCTGTATGGCCAGCAGGCGCGCCTCAAATCCTGCCCGGTAGCACTTTTTTACCTCATCCTTGATGACAAACCCGCAGTGCTGCATCTCCTGGAGAATCCGGTGGGTGGAGCTGGGCGGAATCCCCGTGGCGGCGGAGAGCTGGGCCAGCGAAATCTCCCCCTCGCAGTCGGCCAGCGCCACCAGGAGCTGCAGGGCCTTCATGGAGCTGTAGGTCCGCATCAATTCCTGCAATTCTTTTTTGTGATGCATAGCGATCTCCCAAACATTCTATATATAGAAAAACTAATTTATATTTGATTTTCGTTTGTATATTAACTCCTTTTTTTCGCCATTTCAAGGCGCAAAAGTTGGTCAATATTTTCCAAAAACCAGCTTTTTTTGCAACATTTCAAATATGGAAATCATATGCGATATGAGGGACGCCCTTTTGTTTTATTTATTCTATATACAAAATTTCTTTCTCAAAGTGCACAAAAAAAATAACTACTTTTCTCCCCTCCGTTCCGGGGTGCATAGCCTCTTCTCCCACCTGTCGGACCGTCCCGCTCAACAGGAGTCCTCCCGCTCTGCAAGTCAAAAAAGTGACTCAAATTTTGTATATTATTTACAATTTTAAGGAATATCACAAAAAGTCTGCAAAGTGTCTTGACTGTATTTGGTCAAAATGTTATACTCACCTCGTCAAATGTAAACGATTACATCAGAGGTGAAACAGGATGCGTGCCCCAACGATTTCGGAGGTCGCCAAAACCGCGGGCGTCTCTGTCGCTACTGTTTCCAGAGTGGTCAACGGCAGTCCCTCGGTGTCCCATGAGACCCAGGCGCGGGTGCAGGAGGCCATTGAGCGGCTGGGCTACCAGCCCAACGTGTGGGGCCGGAGCCTCCGGCGGGGCGAGAGCCGGGTGGTGCTGATCATCGTACCAAACGTAAGCAACCCCTACTACGCCCCCATCATCGCCGGGACGGAGGACCGGCTCCACGAGGACGGCTACAGCGGCATGCTGTGCATCACCAATGCCGAGGCGGAGCGCCGGGCGCTTTACCTGGAATTTTTGAAGGACGGCCGGGCCGACGGCGCCATTCTGATGGAGCCGGCCCGGGACGACCCCCATGTGACCGGCATGGCCCGCCACTACCACCTGGTACAGTGCAGCGAATACTGCGACAACCAGGCGGTGAGCCATGTGTCGGTGGACAATCTGGCCGCCGCCCGGGAGGTGGTGCTCACCCTGGCCGGGCTGGGCCACCGGCGCATCGGCTTTGTCGGCGCGGACAACGACTTCATGTCCACCATCGCCCGCCGGCAGGGCTATCTGGACGGGCTGCGCGTTCTGAACATCCCCCCGCGGGAGGACGACCAGACCTTTGCCGGACGGGATTACAGCTTTGCCTCCGGCGTGGAGGCCGCCCGGCGGCTGCTGGCCCGGCCGGAGCGCCCCACGGCCCTGTTCTGCATCTCCGACGTGCTGGCCCTGGGCGCCGTGCAGGCCGCCCGGGAGCTGGGCCTCCGGGTGCCGGAGGACTTGTCGGTGGTGGGGTTTGACGATGTGGAGTACGCCGTGATGGGCCACCCCAGGCTGACCACCGTGCGCCAGCCCTGCTACGAGCTGGGCCGGACGGCAGGGGAGCTTCTGCTCACCCAGATTCAGGGCGGGCCCCGTGGACGGGCGGTCTATCTCCCCCACACCCTCATTGAGCGGGATTCTACGGCACGGTGTGCCGTTGGATCATAAAGGAAATGGATCTCAATATTTAAGGAGGAAACAAGCATGAAGTTCAAGAAACTGGCTGCGCTCACCCTGGCCGGGGCCATGTCCCTGTCTCTGGCCGCCTGCGGCGGCGGCGGCGGTGACACCGCCTCCCCTGCCCCCAACACCGGGTCCCCCTCCGCCGCCACCGATACCCCCGCGCCTGAGGGCGAGGTCTACAAGATCGGCGTCCTGGCTCCCGAGGTGACCCACGGCTGGTCCGCCGGCGTGGCCTACTACGCCGAAAAGCGCTGCGATGAGCTGGTCGCCGAGGGCAAGATTGAGAAGAAGATTTTGATCAGTGGCGACGCCGCCGAGATGACCACCCAGTTGGACGAGCTGAAGACCTGGGGCGCCGACGCCATCGTGGCCTTCCCCCAGTGGGAGGGCATGGAGGTGCCCATCCAGCAGGCCATTGACGAGGGCATCACCGTGGTGAACTTCGACATCGCCATCGAGGCCGACGGCGTGTACCGCGTGTCCGGCGACAACTACGACATGGGCTATCAGAGCGCCCAGTACATCGTGGACAAGATCGGCACCGAGGGCACCGTGGTCATCCTGGACGTGCCCACCTCCGGCTCCGTGGCCGAGCTGCGCAAGCAGGGCTTCACCGAGCACATGGCTGAGCTGGCCCCCGACATGAACCTCGTCGAGTACGCAACGGAATTCACCCGCGAGGCCGGCCTCGCGGACATGGCGGACATTCTGACCGCCAATTCCCAGATTGACGCCGTCTTCTCCATGGACGACGAGACCTCCATCGGCGTCCTGCAGGCCATTCGCGACGCCGGCCGCACCGACATCAAGGTCATCACCGGCGGCGGCGGCGCCCAGGAGTGGTTCAACATGATGCTGGCCGACGAGAACCAGGACATCTGGCTGCAGTCTGCCCTGTACTCCCCCGACATGGTGGAGGACGCCGTGGACATGGCGCTGGATATTCTGAACGGCAACGCCCCCGAGGACCCCGTGAAGATCATCCCCACCACCATTCTGGACCGCGACACCGTGGAGTCCCACCTGGACGAGAATTCTCCCTACTAATCAGATTTCCCGCTGATAAAGGGGCTATGGCACCAGCCATAGCCCCTTTCCCGAAAGAACAGAAATGGATGTGATCCCATGACACTGGAGATGCGCGGCATCTGCAAATCCTTCGGTTCCAACGACGTGCTCAAGCACGTGGACTTCTCCATTCAGGGCGGGGAGATCTGCGCCCTGCTGGGCGAGAACGGCGCGGGCAAGTCCACACTGATGAACATACTGGGCGGCGTGCTGCCCGCCGACCGCGGTGAGATCGTCATCGATGGCACCCCCGTCCACTTCCGCACCCCCTCGGACTCCCTCAGCGCGGGAGTCGCCTTTATCCACCAGGAGCTCAGCCTGATCAACGATCTGGCCATCTACGAGAACATGTTTATCGGCCGGGAACTGAAAACCAAATACGGCCTGTTGGACGCCAAAACCATGATTCAAAAGACCCAGGAGGTCTTTGACCGTCTGGAGCTCCACCTGGACCCCCGCACCATGGTGCGGGAGCTGGATGCGTCCTACAAACAGATTGTGGAAATTTCACGCGCCATGATGATGGAGGCCTCCCTGATTATCATGGACGAGCCCACCACCTCCCTGACCGACCCGGAGATTGAGCGCGTGTTCGATATGATGCGCATGCTGCAAAAGCAGAACGTGGCCATCGTCTTCATCTCCCACAAGCTCAAGGAGGTCATGGAGGTCTGCAACCGGTACACCGTGCTGCGGGACGGCAACATGGTGGCCGCCGGGCCGGTGGCCGAGGTGACCACCGCCGACCTGGCCCGGTTCATGGTGGGCCACGACGTGCGCACCGAGAACCTGCACCAGGACAAGGAGCTGGGCGGTGAGATCCTCCGGGGCGAGGGCCTGAGCGACGGCTCCCACTTCCGGGACATCTCCTTCACCGTCCACGCCGGCGAGGTGCTGGGTGTCACCGGCCTGCTGGGCGACGGCCGCAGCGAGCTGTTCCAGGCCGTCTTCGGCGACCTGCCCTACACCGGGCAGCTCTTTGTGGAGGGTCAGCCCGTCAAGGTGACCTCCACCCCCCAGGCCATCCGGCTGGGCATCGGCTATGTCCCCCGCAACCGCAAGGAGAACGGCATCATCAAGGACATGGATATCGTGGAGAACGGCTCCATGGTCACCCTTCCCCGGCTGGCCCGCCGGGGCCTCATCGACCAGCGCCGCCGGGACGCGGAGTTTGACCGCCAGGTAAGCGAGCTGCACATCAAGATGGGCAAAAAGACCGACCTCATCACCAGCCTGTCCGGCGGCAACCAGCAGAAGGTGGTGCTGGCCAAATGGCTGTCCGCCCACCCCAAGGTGCTGATTCTGGACAACCCCACCCAGGGCGTGGACGTGGGTGCCAAGGAGGAGATCTACGACATCATCCTGCGGCTGGCCCGGGAGGGCGTGGCCGTTGTGGTGCTGTCCAGCGAGGCCCAGGAGATCATCCGCGTGTGTGACCGCGCCCTGGTTCTGTACCACGGCGCCCTCCAGGGCGAGGTCTCCGGGGCGGACATGAACGAGCAGACCATCATGCACCTGGCCACCGGCGGCGCGGCGCCTTCCGCACAGGCAATTCATACAGAGGAGTAACGGCTATGGGAACGAAAGAACTGGAAAAGAAATCCTCCGGCGGCGGACTGGTCGCCGCCTGGAAGCAGAACCCCCTGGTCAGCACCGGCCTGGTGCTGATCCTGATGATCGTCGTCCAGACCGCCATCATGATCTACAACTTCGGCGAGGGCAGCGTGGGCGAGCTGCTGCTCTCCCTGCTGACCAACTGGCTCAACATCCTGCGCAACAACGCCCCCGTGGGCATCATTGCCCTGGGCATGACCTTCGTCATCATCTCCGGCGGCATTGATCTGTCCGTCGGCTCCACCCTGGTGGCCGTGGGCGCCATGGTCATGATGGTGGTGGACGGCAGCGCCACCGGCCTGCTCTCCGGCATGGGCATCACCGGCGTGCCCGCCTACATCATCGCCATCGCCGTGGGCCTGGTCTTCGGCGCGCTGCTGGGCTGGCTCAACGGCGTGCTCATCGCCCACGGCAAGCTGCCCCCCTTCATCGCCACCCTGGGCACCATGCAGATCTTCCGCTCCGTCACCCAGCACCTGACCCAGCACGCCAACCCCTCCGTGCCCAAGGGCTTTCCTCCAGATCGCCAATCTGAAAATCGGCAGCTTCTACATCATGCCCATCCTCTACTGGCTGGCCATCGCCGCCGTCCTCTATGTGGTGTCCAAGCGCACCACCTTCGGCCGCCATGTGTTCGCCGTGGGCTCCAACATCCGCACCGCCCGCCTGTCCGGCATCAACGTCAACAAGGTCAAGCGCCGCATCTACATGCTCACCGGCATGCTGGTGGCCATCGCCGCCATCATCCAGGTCTCCCGCATCGGCTCCATGGACTACGCCAGCGCCGGCAGCGGCTATGAGATGGACGCCATCGCCGCCGTCATCGTGGGCGGCACCAGCATGTCCGGCGGCAAGGGTTCCATCGTGGGTACCGTACTGGGCATGCTCATCATCGGCGTGATGAACAACCTGCTGACCCTCTTCGGCGTGCCCCCCTTCCTGCGGGAGGCCTGCAAGGGCGTCATCGTGATCGTCGCCGTGCTGCTCCAGAAGAAGGAAGCCGACGCGTAAGAGAAAGGAGCATCCCACATTATGTTCAATATCGGCATCATCGGCTGCGGCAAGATTGCCCAGGTGCGCCACATCCCCGAGTACGCCGCCCACCCCCAGGCCCGGCTGGCCGGGTACTACGACCTCAACCAGGAGCGGGCCCAGGCCCTGGCCGCCCAGTGGGGCGGCCAGGCCTACCCCACCTGGGAGGCGCTGCTGGCCGACCCGGCCATCGACGCGGTGAGCATTTGCGCGGCCAACACCGCCCACGCGGAGCTGACCATCGCCGCCCTGAGGGCGGGCAAGCATGTGCTCTGCGAGAAGCCCATGGCCACCACCCTGGCCGACTGCGAGGCCATGGTGGCCGCCGCCCGGGAGAGCGGCAAGTTCCTCATGATCGGCCAGAACCAGCGCCTGACAAAGGCCCACCAGAAGGCCCGCCAGTTGGTGGCGGACGGGGTGCTGGGGGACATTCTCACCTTCCGCACCACCTTCGGCCACGGCGGCCCCGAGACCTGGAGCGTGGATCCGGGCAAGAACACCTGGTTCTTCGACAAGAGCAAGGCCGCTATGGGCGCCATGGCCGACCTGGGCATCCACAAGACCGACCTCATCCAGTACCTGCTGGGCCAGACCGTGGTGGAGGCCACCGCCAAGGTGACCACCCTGGACAAGCGGGGGGCCGACGGGCAGCTCATCGGCGTGGACGACAACGCCATCTGCATCTACCGCATGAGCGGCGGCGCCATCGGCACCATGACCGCCAGCTGGACCTACTACGGCGCGGAGGACAACTCCACCGTGCTCTACGGCACGAAGGGCATCCTGCGCATCTACGACGACCCGGCCTACTCCCTCAAGCTCATCACCGCCGGCGGGGAGAAGGTGCTCTACGAGCTGGAGGCCATCCAGACCAACGACAACCAGACCGCCTCCGGCGTCATCGACTGCTTCATGGACTGCCTGACCGGCAACACGCCCCCCGCCATCTCCGGAGAGTCGGTGCTCACCGCCATGCGGGCCGTGTTTGCCTGTCTGGAGTCCTCCCGGACAGGCAGGGCGGTGTCCGTCGCCCAGGATTAACGAAAGGAGTTTTCACAATATGAAACTTGGTTTTGTCAGCGCCATCCTGGACGGCTGGAGCTTTGAGGAGATGATCGACACCGCCCGCGACCTGGGCTTCTCCTGCGTGGAGGCGGCCTGCTGGCCCTCCGGCAAGGCCGAGCGCCGCTACGCCGGGGTGAGCCACATCGACGTGGACGGCCTCACCGACGAGAAGGCCGCCTATATCCTGGGCTACTGCAAGGAGCGGGGCGTGGAGCTCTCCTCCCTGGCCTTTTACCCCAACACCATGGACGAGGATCTGGAGAAGCGGGCGGCCAATATCGCCCACCTGAAAAAGGTCATCCTGGCCAGCGAGAAGCTGGGCGTGGGCATGGTCACCACCTTCGTGGGCCGGGCCACCCACAAGACCGTGGAGGAAAACCTGGAGCTGTTCCGGGAGATCTGGCCCCCCATCGTCGCCTTTGCCGAGGAACACCACGTCAAGGTGGCCATCGAGAACTGCCCCATGTGGTTCGACGCCACCAACTGGCCCGGCGGCCAGAACCTCTTCACCACCCCCGACATCTGGCGCAGGTGCTTTGAAATCCTCCCCAGCCCCAACTTCGGCATCAACTACGATCCCAGCCACTTCATCTGGCAGCAGATGGACTACATCCGCCCCCTGTACGAGTTCAAGGACCGCATCTTCCACGTCCACTACAAGGACATCAAGCTCTACCCCGAGAAGCTGGCCCGGGTGGGCGTCATGGCCTACCCCCTTCAGTATATGGAGCCCAAGCTGCCCGGCCTGGGCGACGTGAGCTGGGCCAAGTACGTCTCCGCCCTCACCGACATCGGCTATAGCGGATACACCTGCATCGAGGTGGAGGACCGTGCCTTCGAGGGCAGCCGGGAACGCATCCTGGACTCCCTGCGCCTGTCCAAGCGCTATCTGGAGCAGTACGTCATCTAACGCCAGCGGGGGCCGCCTTCGGCGGCCCCCCTTCTGAAAGGAAGGATATTATGGGACGCATCATCGCGGTCAACTCCAACTGCTACCACGGCTATTCCATTGAGCAGGCCATCGACGGCATCGCTGCCGCCGGGTTCCGCTACATCGAGCTCACCGCCACCAAGGGCTGGACGGAGCATGTGTTCCCCGACCAGAGCTTCGAGCGGCTGTGGCAGGTGAAGGAGCGGCTGGCCGAAAAGGGCCTCACCCCCTTCTCCATGAGCGGCCACTGCAACCTGATGGACACCGGGCGCATCCACGACTTTATCAGCAACATCCGCCTGGCCGCCTTCTTCGGCTGCGGCTACATCGTCTCCTCCATCGGCGAGGCCCATCTCTCGGATCAGGCCGTGGCCTCCAACGAGGTGGTGGCGGAGCACATCCGTGCCCTGGTGCCCGAGCTGGAGAAGTACGGCCTCACCCTGGTGCTGGAGACCCACGGCGACCACGGGAGCGGCAGGATCCTGAAGGAGATCGTGGATCGGGTGGGCTCCCCCCGGGTGGGCATCAACTACGACACCGCCAACGCCCTCTTCTACGGCAACGTGGACTTGGGGGCGGATCTGGACGCCAGCATGGACGCCATCCGCTACATGCACCTCAAGGACAAGGGCGGCGAGCGGACGGTATGGGACTTCCCCGCCCTGGGCAAGGGCTGGCTGGACTTCCCCCTGGTCTTCGACAAGCTGGCAAAGGCGGGCAACGACTGCCCCTTCAGCATTGAAATCGAGTTTACCCAGGCCGGAGCAAAGGATCTGGCCGAGATCAACCAGGCCGTGAAGGACTCGGCGGAGTACCTCACAGCCCACGGCTTCGTCCTGTGAGGTGGCGGCCATGATCAACATCGGAATCGTGGGCGCGGGCGGCATGGGCACCGTGCACCACAGCAACTATCTCCACCTGGACGGCTGCGCCGTGACGGGCGTGGTAGACCCCTCCCCCGCCGGGCGGGAGCGGGCCGCCCAGTGGGGCGTGCCCTGCTATGAGAGCATTACCGACCTGGTGGAGGCCGGCGGCGTGGATGTGGTGGACATCTGCACCCCCACCTTCCTCCACCGGGACAACGTGATGGAGAGCCTCTCCCTGGGCAAGACCACCATCGTGGAAAAGCCCTGCGCCCTCACCCGGGCGGATGCCGAGGCCATGTTCGCCTTGGCGGAGGAGAAGGGGGTGAACCTCTATGTGGCCCAGGTGCTCCAGTTCACCCGGGAGGTGGAGGTGCTGCGGAAGCTGGTGCGGGAGGGCACCTACGGCAGGCCCCTGGACGCGGTGTTCCAGCGGCTGTCCGCCCGTCCGGAGTGGGCCCAGGGCGGCTGGCTCTTTGACAAGAGCAAGAGCGGGCTGGTCCCCTTCGATCTGCACATCCACGATCTGGACGTGATCGTCTCCCTCTTCGGCGTCCCCGACCGGGCGGAGTGCCGCCCCTGCGGCGGCCCGGCCATGGACTCCCCGGAGCTGTACCGCTGGGAGTACCGCTGCGGCGGGGTCAACGTCATGGCCGAGGCGGGCTGGCTCAACGCCTCCATCCCCTTCACCGCCGTCTGGCGGGTGTATTTTGAGAACGCCATGGTGATTTATGACGGCAATACCGTCACCGCCTACCCCCACGGCTCGGAGCCGGTGGTCTTCGACACGGAGGAGGCCGTCAAAATCCCCACCGGCATCAACGTCCCCCCCACCGGCTGGTACTACGCCGAGCTGGGGCACTTCCTGTCCTGCATTCGGGAGGGAAAGCCCTCCCCTCTGGTGCCCCGGGAGCGCATCCTGGCGGTGCTGGATCTGCTGGAGACCGCCCTGGAGGCGGACGGATCGAACTGAAAAACGCTCCCCGCGCGGCTGGCGCGCGGGGAGCGTTTTATCTTTTCTTTATTCGTGTTTGCTCCGGGCTCAGCCGATCGCGGCCTTCTGTCCCGGATGATCGGTTCCCATGGTGGATTTGAGGTTGTAGCGCACATCCTCCATGTGCTCCTCCATGCACTGGCGCGCCCCCTCCGCGTCCCCCTCGATGACCTTGCTGAACAGGGCCTCGTGGGCCACAATAGAGCTGTACGAGATGCCGCTGTTGTTGATGGTGAACTGCCGGGAGATGTCCAGCAGCTCATAGAGGTACTCGTATACGCTGGAGAGCACGGCGTTGTGGGCGGCCCTGACCAGGGCCTGGTGGAAGCCGTGGGAGAGCTTGCGCAGGTTCTGCACCGACTCCTCGGTGCCGTCGTTGACCTTCTTGGCCTCCCGCATGTCCCGGAGCAGCTTCTGGATGGAGGCGATATCCTCGTCGGTGCGCCGCTGGGCGGCGTGATAGGCCGCGAAGGTCTCCAGCACGATACGCAGCTCCAGCAGATCCCGGATGGTGTCCGCCGTGGCGTCGAAGGAAAAATCCATCTTGCTGACCAGGCTCTGCGCGGAGGTGTTCTTCACATAGGTGCCGTCGCCGGGGCTGCTGTCCAGCACCCCCATATACTCCAGGATCTTGAGCGCCTCACGGATGGGGACACGGCTGACGTTGAACTTCTCGGCCAGCTCCCGCTCGGAGGGCAGCTTCTGGCCCGCCTGAAGCTCTCCATCGGCAATCATCTGGCGGATGTTGTCAATCACGTACTCGTAGAAGCGGCCGCTGCCGTCCGCCTGCTTGGTTGGGAGATTCATCGGACTCCTCCTTTTATCCTCAAGTACTTTTTCCTTATTTTATCATAATCTGAGGTCAAATAGAAGGGATCTCTCAAAAAATCCCCCAGCCGGAGTCAAAGACGGATGATGCCATGCTTGGCCTTGCTCTGGGCGTAGGCCTGCTCCACATACTCCCGCAGCCCGGGACGGAACTTGGGGTGGGCGCAGTTCTCAATCAGGACATGGGCCCGCTCGTAGGCCGTCAGGCCCCGCAGATCCGCCAGGCCCTGCTCGGTGACGATGATCTCGGTGTCGTGCTCCGTGTGATCCACGTGGGCCACGTGGGGCACAATGCAGGAGATGGCGCCGTCCTTGGCGGTGGAGGCGGTGGAGAAAATGGCGATGCCCGAGTTGCGGGCGTAGTCGCCGGAGCCGCCGATGCCGTTCATGACGGCCCCCTCGCCGATGTGGGTGGAGTTGACGTTGCCCGCCAGATCCACCTCAATGGCGGTGTTCATGGCGATGATGCTCAGGCGGCGGATCACCTCGGGGGCGTTGCTGAGCTCCTGGGGCCGGAGGATGATCTTGCCCTTGTAGTCGTCGATATGGGCATAGAACCGCTCCCGGGCGGAGGGGGAGATGGTGAGGGCCGTGCCGCTGGCGCAGGCCACCTTGCCCGCGTCGATGAGCTCCACCACCGCGTCCTGCATGACCTCGGTATAGACGCTCAGGTGGTCCAGCTCGGAGCGGGCCAGGGCGGAGAGCACCGCGTTGGCCACGCCGCCCACACCGGACTGCATGGGGGGCAGAGGGTTAGGCAGGCGGCCGGCCGCCACCTCGCTCTGTAGGAATTTGACAATATGGCTGGCAATGGCCTCCATATCCGGGGTGGGGGCAGGGAGATCCTGGTTGGTGTCCTCGCAGTTGGTGAGGATGACCGCGGCGACCTTGTCCGGGTCGCAGGGCAGATAGGGGGAGCCCACCCGGTCGTCGGGCTTGAAGATCTCAATGGCCTGGGTGTGGGGCGCCCGCTCCAGGGTCAGGATGTCGTGCATGCCCTCCACCTCCAGGGGGATGGCCTCGTTGACCTCCAGGATGAGCTTGTCGGCATACTTCACCAGGGTGTCGTCAATGCCCACCGAGAAGGGGAGCACCAGACTGCCGTCGGCCCGGATGGCGGCCACCTCGATGACGGCCACGTCGATCTTCCCCAGGTAGCCGTTTTTGATCAGGTAGGGGCCGTGGCTCACATGGGTGTCCACATATTGAATCCGGTCGGCGTTGGCCAGGGCGCGGAGATCCCGGTTGCCCTGAAAGCCATACCGCCGCTTCATCACGCCGGAGCGGGCCAGCACTCCGTCCAGCTGGTCGCCCACGTTGCCCCCGGTGATTACGGTGATGCCCAGCTCCTCGCCCTCCTCGGCGCGCCGGGCCAGCTCGGCCGGAAGCACCTTGGGATAGCCGATGACCGTAAAGCCGCTGAAGCCCACGGTCATGCCGTTTTTGATATGCGCTGCCGCCGCCCTGGGAGTGGTCACCTTGCGCAGCAGCGCCTCGTTGCAAATGCGGTCCATTCGGAATACCGATCCTTTCTTTTTTCTCTAATTGGTATACCATTTTGAGGAAAAAAAGCCCGGCGGAGCCTTGCGGTTCCCCGCCGGGCCTCAAACGAGGGCTCTTGTTCAGTCCGCCAGCTCCAGAAGCGTGGCGCCGCCCTGGCCGCCGCCCATGCACAGGGTGGCGATGCCGTACCGGGTGCGGGTGCGCTTCATGCCGTGAACCAGGGTGGTCAGGATGCGCCCGCCGGTGGCGCCCAGGGGGTGCCCCATGGCGATGGCACCGCCGCTGACGTTTACCTTCGCCATGTCCAGCCCCAGCTCGCGGATCACCGCCAGGGACTGGGCCGCGAAGGCCTCGTTCAGCTCGATCATGCCGATATCGTCCAGTGTGAGCCCCGCCTTCTCCAGCACCTTGCGGACGGCGGGCACCGGGCCCATGCCCATGATGCGGGGATCCACGCCCACGATGGCGTGGGCCACGATGCGGGCCATGGGCTTGACGCCCAGCTCCTTCACCTTCTCGCCGCTCATCAGCAGCAGGGCGGCGCCCGCGTCGCTGCGCCCGCATGAGTTGCCCGCAGTGACCTTGCCCTTGCCGTCGGTGCGGAACACGGGCTTGAGCTTGGCCAGGCCCTCCATGGTGGTGGCCCTGGGCTGCTCGTCGGTGTCAAACACGATGGGCTCCTTTTTCCGCTGGGGGATCACCACGGGGACAATCTCATCCTTGAACACGCCGGCGGCCACCGCCTCGGCGGCCTTGCGCTGGCTGTGGAAGGCGAACTCGTCCATATCCTCCCGCGAGATGTGGAACTGCTCGGCCACGTTCTCGGCGGTATCGCCCATTCCGAACACGCCGTAGGTCTCCTGGGGCTGGGCCCGCTTAGCCCCCTCCACGATGGGATCCACCAGCACGTTGTTGCCGGTGCCGTAGCCGTACCGGGCGTTCCACAGCTCGAAGTGGGTGGCGCTCATGGCCTCCACGCCGCCGGCCACCGCCACGTCTACGTCGCCGCAGCGGATGTCGTTGGCCGCGCAGTTGACCGACTGGAGGGAGGAGCCGCACTGCATCATCAGCGTATAGGCCGGAATCTCCTCCCGGAAGCCCGCCATCAGGGCGCACACCCGGGCGATGTTGGAGGCCACGGCGTTCTGCTTCACCTGGGCGATGACGACCTCCTCCACCAGCTCGGGGGCCAAGCCGGTGCGCTCCATCAGGGCCTTGCACACCAGCCCCCCCATCTCGTGGGCCTGGGTGTTCTTCAGCGTGCCGCCCATGCGGCCCACGGGAGTGCGGACGGCGTCTACAATATAAACCTCGCGCATAAAAGCGTCCTCCTTTTTATGTTCAGGCCCGTGCAATGCCCTGCTCCCTGGCCTCCTGTGCGACGGCATGGGCCACGGTGTCGGCCACGGACTTGTCCAGGGCGGAGGGCAGGATGTAGTCGGCGCTGAGCTGCTCGTCGGTCACCAGGGCGGCCAGGGCTCTGGCCGCGCGGATTTTCATCCCCTCGGTGATCTCCCGGGCCCGCACGGCCAGCGCGCCCTTGAAGATGCCGGGGAAGACCATGACGTTGTTGATCTGGTTGGGGAAAATCGCTGCGCCCGGTGCCCACCACCGCCGCGCCGCCCCGCTTCGCCTCGTCCGGCATGATCTCCGGGGTGGGGTTGGCCATGGCGAACACGATGCCGTCCTTCATGGTGGACACCATCTCCGCCGTCACCAGATTGGGCCGGGACACGCCCACGAAGGCGTCCGCCCCCCGCAGGGCGTCGGCCAGGGTGCCGTGCTCGTGTTCCCGGTTGGAGATGTGGGAGATCTCCTCCTGTCCGGCGTTGAGCCCCTCATCCCCCTCGCAGATGATGCCGTTGATGTCGCACATGACGATATTGCCGAAGCCCATGGAGATGAGCAGCTTGCCGATGGCGATGCCGGCGGCGCCGGCCCCGTTGATGACGATCTTCATCTGCCCCATCTGCTTGCCGGTCACCCGCATGGCGTTGAGCAGGGCGGCGGCCACCACGATGGCGGTGCCGTGCTGGTCGTCGTGGAACACGGGGATGTCGCACACCTCCTTCAGGCGGCGCTCCACCTCGAAGCAGCGGGGGGCGGCGATGTCCTCCAGGTTGATGCCGCCGAAGCTCTTGGAGATCAGGGCGATGGTCTCCACCAGCTTGTCCACGTCCTTGGTGTCCACGCAGAGGGGGAAGGCGTCCACCCCGCCGAACTCCTTGAAGAGGGCGCACTTGCCCTCCATCACCGGCATACCGGCGGCCGGACCGATGTCCCCCAGGCCCAGCACCGCGGAGCCGTCGGTGATCACCGCCACCAGATTGCTCCGGCGGGTGAGGGTAAAGGACTTCTCATAGTCCTTTGCAATTTCCCGGCAGGGCTCGGCCACGCCGGGGGTATACAGAAGGGACAGGTCGTCCCGGGTCTCGATGTGCCTGCGGGCCACCACTTCGATCTTCCCCCGCAGTTCCTCGTGCAGCTTGAGGGATTCCTGATTGACGTCCATAGTACGTTTTTCTTCCTTTCTGCGGCCCGCTCAGACCATCTCTTCGGGGTGGAACACCTCGTCGAACCGCTCGGCGGTGAGGAAGCCCAGGCTGACGCAGGCCTCCTTGAGAGAGATGTGCTCGGCGTGGGCCTTCTTGGCGGTCTTGGCCGCGTTGTCATAGCCGATGTAGGGGTTGAGGGCGGTGACCAGCATGAGGGAGTTGTGCAGGTTGTGGCGGCACTTCTCCCGGTTGGCCGTGATGCCCACGGCGCAGTGGTCCTTAAAGGAGCGGATGCAGTCGGTGAGCAGCCGCGCGGACTGGAGGAAGTTGTAGATGCACACCGGCATGAACACGTTCAGCTCGAAGTTGCCCTGGGAGGCCGCCAGGCCCACCGCCACGTCGTTGGCCATCACCTGTACCGCCACCATGGTCACCGCCTCGCACTGGGTGGGGTTGACCTTGCCGGGCATGATGGAGGAGCCGGGCTCGTTCTCCGGGATCTGGATCTCCCCCAGGCCGCACCGGGGGCCGGAGGCCAGCCAGCGCACGTCGTTGGCGATTTTCATCAGATCCGCCGCCAGGGCCTTGAGCGCCCCGTGGGCGAACACCAGCTCGTCCTTACTGGTGAGGGCGTGGAACTTGTTGGGGGCCGTGACAAAGGCCTTGCCCGTCAGCTCCGATACCGCCTCGGCCACGGCCGTGTCAAAGCCCGCGGGGGCGTTGAGCCCGGTGCCCACGGCGGTCCCGCCCAGGGCCAGCTCCCGCAGGCCGGGCAGCGCCAGCTCCACCATCGCCCTGTCCTTCTCCAGGCTGGTCCGCCAGCCGCTGATCTCCTGGGCCAGGGTAATGGGCACCGCGTCCTGCAGGTGGGTCCGCCCGCTCTTCACCACGTCCCCGTTCTCCCCCTCCAGCCGGCGGAAGGTCTCCACCAGCCCGTCAATGGCCGGCAGCAGCTTGTCCTCCAGCGCCACCGCCGCCGCAATGTGCATGGCCGTGGGGAAGGTGTCGTTGGAGCTCTGGGACATGTTTACGTGGTCGTTGGGGTGGAGCAGCTTCTTCCCCGCCAGCTCGTTGCCCCGGTTGGCCACCACCTCGTTCACGTTCATGTTGGACTGGGTGCCGCTGCCCGTCTGCCACACCACCAGCGGGAAGTGCCCGTCCAGCTTCCCCGCCACCACCTCGTCGCAGGCCCGGCTGATCAGGCCCAGCCTTTCATCGTCCAGCTTCCCCAGCCTGTGGTTGGCCAGCGCCGCCGCCTTCTTCAGAATCCCGAAGGCCCGCACAATCTCCTCCGGCATCTTCTCCGTGCCGATCTGGAAGTTCTGATAGCTCCGCTGGGTCTGCGCACCCCAGTAGCGGTCCGCAGGGACCTCCATCTCCCCCATTGAGTCCCGTTCTATCCGGTAGTCCATCCTGTCTCGCGTCTCCTTTCGTCCGCCCTCAGGCGGGATAGGCCTCGTCGATCTTGTGCAGCGCGGCCTCTTTCAGATTTTTGTAGATGCTCTGCCCGTGGGTGTCCATGCCCACCACCAGGGGGCCGAACTCATTGGCCTGGAGGTCCCACACGGCCTCTGGCATGCCCAGCTCAAACCAAGTCACATCGTTAATGCGCTCAATGCCCTGGGCCAGCTTGGCCGCGCAGCCGGGGGCCGCCTGGAGGTACACGTATCCGTACTGGCCGCAGGCCCGCAGGGTATCGGCGTCCATGCCGCCCTTTCCGATGACCGCCCGTACCCCCATCCGGCCCACTACATCGGCATAGGGCTCCATACGGATGGAGGTGGTGGGGCCGATGACGTTGAGCCGCCAGGAGCCGTCCTCGTTTTTCAGGGCCACCGGGCCGGCGTGGAACACCGCAGCGCCGGCAAAGTCCTTGGGCAGGGGCTTCCCCTCCTCCAGCAGGCCGCGGATACGCAGGTGAGCCATGTCACGGGCCGTAAATACATGCCCGGTCAGATACACCACGTCTCCCACGTGCAGCTTGCGCATGTCCTCTTCCTGGAGAGGTGTGGAAAAATGATAAGTAGCCATCCTTACTATACTCCTTTTTTGCCGTTTTGGAAATCAGAGCAGCTTCTCAACGCGGCCGTCGTCGTAGATGCGGATACCGGCCCGGCGGGCCACCCAGCAGTGGAAGTTGATCGCCACCGGCGCGATGGCGGTGTGGGTGTGGGCCCGCTCCATCTTGAGGGCCAGGCAGACGGTGTCGCCGCCGGTACCCGCCGCGCCCAGGCCCAGGCCGTTGATGGCGTCCTTCAGCTCCGCCTCCAGCGCGGCCAGCTCGGGGTCGGGGTTCACGTCGTCCCACCGGCGGGTGGAGATGGCCTTGCGGCTGAGCTTGGCGGCAATGTCCATCTGGCCGCCGATGCCGATGCCGATGCCGTAGGGGGGGCAGGGCTTGCCGCCGGCGTTGACGGCGGTCTCCAGGATGAAGCGCTTCAGGCCGGAGAGGTTTTTGCCCAGCTTGGCGGTGGTCATAATCTGCATGGCGTTGCCCAGCTCGGCGCCGCAGCCCTTAAAGCTGATGATGAAGTCGACGTATTTCTGGCCGGGGTGGTATTCATACTCGATATTGGGCACGCCCTTGCCGGTGTTGTTTCCCGAGTTCTCCCGGGTCAGGGGGTCCACCATGGAGGGGCGCAGGTAGCCCTTCTTCGTGGCCTCGGCCACGGCCTCCGAGATGGCCTCCCTGGTGCACTCCGGCAGGTTGCCGTCTCCAAAGGAGAGCCAGGTTGTGGGGTAGCCGGGAGACTGGCACACCGCCTTGTCCCCCTCCTTGGCGATGGACAGGTTGTCCACCATGGAGCGGAGCATGCTCTGGGCGGTTTCATTCGTTTCCCGGGCCAGTGCGTCTTTAAGCAGCCCCTTCACATCGGCGGAGATCTCGGTCACGGCGCGGATAACCGCGTCGTGAATGGCGGATTTGACAAGTGCTTCGTTCTGATTCATAGCGCAATGCTCCATTCGTAAGGTAATGGGCGCCGCCGTTCCGGCGGCCGCCCGCTGAGGCAGGGCTTACAGCCCCTCAAACAGCCGGTTTATGTCATCCAGCTCCTCCAGGTGCGGCAGCCGCTCAACCAGCGCGGCAACCCGGTCCGGGCCCAGAACCCCGTCGGCCAGGGTGTGAAACTTCTCGTGCTCATAGGCCCAGGTAAAGGGGTTATTGAAGTCGCCATAGGGGTACTCCACCTGACGGGTGAGCACCCGGCCGTCCTCCAGAGTTACCTCCAACCGGTGGGCCCACCGGTTGCGGTCCGCCTGATAGCTGGCCTCCAGCTCCGGGTCGCACACCAGGGTAATCTTGTCCATCAGCCGCCGCACCCGTGGGTCGGAGGTGGCCTCCGGCGTGAAGGCGGACTCCCCCAGGTGGCCGTACACCAGCATGGCCGCGGTACAGTACTGGCCGCTGAATTTGTAGACGTAGGGGGTGGATGGCTCCGGATTGTCCACCGTGTTGACTGCCACCTGATAGGTGTGATCCACAATGCGGGTGATGTGCTCCGGCTCCAGCCGGTGCTCCCCCCGCAGCAGTTGGGCGCAGTAGTCCGCCGCGTGGGTGTGGCGGCAGCAGGCGTAGGGCTTCAGGGAGTTGGTCAGCAGGGCGCAGTTGTCCCAGCTCAACGCCCGCGTCAGCGCCTCCGGGTGGTTATCCGGCGTCATGGCGCCCAGCAGGCCCCGGTCTCCCGCCAGAATGTCCTCCGCAGCGGTAAAGCCCAGCGCCGCCAGGCGTGCCGACCGCAGGCCGCAGAGGGTACCGTTGGCGGTGTGCAGGGTCTTGCTCATGGCGCCGTCCTCCAAAAACTGCCACAGGCCGGCCGCCTGCGTCCCTGCCGAGCCAATGGCGTGCAGCAGTTTCTTCCGGTCCAGCCCCATCAGCTTGCCCGCCGCCACGGCAGAGCAGAGCGCCCCCACCACTCCAGTGGTATGCCAGTAGTGGTAGGAGCCTGGGTTGATGGCCTCCCCCACCCGTGCGCCAATCTCGTAGCCCGCGGCAATGGCAGCCAGCACCTCACGCCCGGAGCGGTGAAGCTTCTGCCCCACCGCCAGCGCCGCGGGGATGGTTACCGCCCCCAGGTGGGTGATAGAGGCGTTGTGCACGTCGTCCATATCCATGACATGGGCGCACGCGGCGTTCAGCGCGGCAGCATGTTCGCAGGAGAGCCGCTCCAGTCCGCTGTTCCAGGCGGTCGCCTCCTGCTGTCCGTCCCCGGCGGCAAAGTAGCTGCGCCAGATACCCCCCTGCGGCTGAACTGAGCCGGCTGCCGCCACGCCGAGCAGATCCTCCAGATAGAGCTTTGCGTTGTCCACCGCTTTGGAGGGCAGACTCTCATAGCGGACTTCATATAGAAAATCGGAAAGCTGTTTTGTAAGCATTCGGACCTCTTCCTGGCTGTCCCATTGGTCCAGCCAAAACGTGCGCCTTTTTGGAATACCGCACCATGTCATTCCGGTATTCCGCGCAATAGCAGGCGCACATATTTTTCTTTTTATGTAGTATTTTTTTGCTAATATTCCATTCTTTATCTCTTTTTTGCTTTTTCTCTGGTATACCAATCCGAATTATAGCAGATTCACTCAGCAATGAGAATACACAAAATAAAAATCGTTACATTTGACAAAAGCCGTCGCTTTTCCTTGGTCATAACAGAGAAATGGCAAGTTGCATCTTTACAAATTGTATGCATAAGTGCTATATTGGCTCCACTGGTATACCGATTCTCCAATAAAGCACGCAATTTAAGTCGTTTTGATGGAACGGAAAGGGATATCCAATTATGAAAACAAACAAGCTTATGATCACCTGCGCCCTCTGCGGCGGCGGTACCACCCGCAAGCAGTCCCCCTACGTCCCCCTGACGCCGGAGGAGCTGGTCGCCGATTCTCTGGCCGCAGTTCGGGCCGGCGCCTGCATCCTGCACATCCATGTCCGCGATGACGAGGGCGCGAACACCATGGAGACCAGCCGCTTTGTGCAGGTGGTCTCCATGATCCGGGAAGCCCTGCGCACCAACCACCTGGATGCCATCATCAATGTCACCACCTCCGGCACCAAGTTCTCCGAGGATATGCGGGTGGCCCACCTGCCCATCCTGATGCCCGAGATGTGCTCCTATGACCCTGGTACCCTCAACTGGGCCAACAGCTACATCTTCCTGAACACGCCCCCCTTCCTGGAGCGGCTGGGCCTGCTCACCCAGGAGCTGGACATCAAGCCCGAAATTGAAATCTTTGATGCCGGTATGCTGGGCAACGTGGATTACTACCTGAAAAAAGGCGTCCTGAAGGCCCCGCTCCACTACCAGCTGGTTCTGGATGTCCCTGGTGGTATGCCGGGCAATATTGACTCGATCAACCATCTGGTTTCCAAGCTGCCGGAGGGCTCCACCTGGTCGATCACCGGAATCGGCAAGGCCCACATGCCCTGTATGCTGGCCGGTCTGGCCGCCGGCTGCGACAACCTGCGCGTCGGTCTGGAGGACAACGTGTTTATGAAGAAGGGCGAATACGCCACCAACGCCCAGTTGGTGGAGCGGGCGGTCAAGCTTGGTATCCTGGCCGGCCGTGAGATTGCCACCGCCGCCGAGGCCCGCGAGATTCTCGGCATCAAGCCTGAGAAGGGCGTTCTTTATCAGCCGTAAATTGACTTGGAAAAGGAGAATGCGCGATGAAATACGATTTTGAAACGATTATTGACCGCGATCCGGCCATCCGCGGCACCGGAAAGTACCGCATCATGAAGGACTCCAAGGGCAATAAGCCCCCCAAGGGTATCGTTCCCCTGTCGGTGGCCGACATGGAGTTCCGCACCGCCCCCTGCGTTATTGACGCAATCAAAGCCGAGGCGGACTTCGGCGTGCTGGGCTACCACCGCCTGACCGACAGCTTTCGGGAGTCCTGCTGCCAGTGGATGAAAACCCGTCACGATTGGGACGTTCAGCCCGACTGGATCGTCCCCTTCGAGCAGGTCGTTCCCGCCCTCTATAACGCTGTCTGGACCTTTACCCAGCCCGGCGACGGCATCCTGATCCAGACCCCCGACTACCACCACTTCACCGGCGCCACCGTCAATACCGGCCGCAAGGTGCTGGAAAACCGCCTGGTGGCCGACGAGAAGGGCCACTATACCGTGGATTTCGACGACTTCCGTGAGAAGGCCAAGCAGGCCAAGCTGTTCTTCCTCTGCTCCCCCCAGAATCCTACCGGCCGCGTCTGGACGGAGGAGGAGCTGCGCAGGATGGGCGAGATCTGCAACGAGTACGGCGTCATGGTGGTGGCCGACGAGATCCACCACGATCTGATCCAGCCCGGGTACAAGCACATTGTGTACGCCTCCCTGGGCAAAGAGTTTGCCGACAACTGCGTAATCTGCACCTCCCTGAGCAAGACCTTCAACCTGGCCGGCCTGTGCTACGCCAGCATCATCATCCCCAACGACGAGGTGCGGGCCAAGTTCCAGAAGCAGATGGGCCTCCAGGCCTTCATGCACATCGAGCGCTTCGGCCCCGTGGCCCACGAGGCCGCCTACCGCCACGGCGCCGAGTGGCTGGAGGAGCTCATCCAGGTCATCAAGGGCAACTACGAGTATGTCCGCGACTTCTTCGCCCAGCACTTCCCCGGAGTTGTGGTCACCGAGCTGGAGGGCACCTACCTGGTCTGGTGCGACTTCCGCTGCTTCGGCATGAGCGACGCAGACATGAAGGTGTTCCTCACCGACGAGTGCATGCTCTACCTGGACAACGGCACCGACTTCGGCGCGGCCGGTTCCGGCTACCAGCGCATCAACGTCGCCTGCCCCCGCAAGACCCTGGCAGACGCTCTGGACCGCTTCTATCAGGCCGCCAGGAAGCGCGGCATGGCCCGGTAATTTCCCCGGAAACACGACCAGAATGGATTAGGAGGCTATGACATGTTAGAGAAAAAGGTACCGTTTTGTATCGACCACTTCAGCATCGCCACTACCCACCGCGACCGCCCGATCGACCTGGTGACCAAGCTGGGCTTTACCACCGCCGACTGCTACACCGACCGCACCGTGCACTTCATCTTTGAGAACTCCTACTTCGAGCTGTGCACCTATCAGTTGAACACCACCATCACTTGGCTGACCCAGTCCGTCCCCGCCACCAATCTGCCCAAGGTTCACTCCTATCGCCTGAGCGTCAAGGGGACTGACCCCAATCCCATGCGCAACGCTTTGATCGAGGGCGGCATTGAGACCATCGGCGAGATCAACAACCCCTTCCGCCAGCATGTCCGCTACGGTGAGAAGGAGGGCGAGGCCGGTTACCAGACCTTCTTTATTCAGAACTACGAGCCCTTTACCGACATTCTCTTCGGCTGCACCACCCATCTGGCCAAGGAGCTGATCGTCAAGAACGAGACCAAATTCCCCCACATCAACGGCGCCAAGCGCCTGGCCTACATCACCGGCTACTGCGACAGCAAGGAGCGCTTTGAGGAGGCCGACGCCGCCATCTCCAAGCTCTACAACGCCGCCAAGGGGGCCACTGACACCGGCTTCAACCTGGACACCTATCAGCTGGTGGATCACGACGCCTACGTGGCCGAGTTCGGCTGCGAGCCCCGCAACGACGGCCTGAAGCTGCCCATCGTGGCCGCCGCCTTCTCCGGCTGCCACCTGGAATTTGTGGAAAAGCGCGCCTATGATCTGAGCCTGAATTACTTCCACAAGGACGGCAAGCTCTATGTGGACTGCCGCCGTACACTGGGTCTGTTCCTCGTGTTCATGCCCTAACTACCTCATGTGCCCATATGGGGAAGGAGTCTAAAATGTCTATTCCCGATCTCGAAACCTATTTACCCAAGGTCATTTCTTGGCGCAGGGATCTCCATATGCACCCAGAGCTAGGACTCCAAGAAGTCCGTACCTCTAACTTGATTGCAGATCTCCTAACAAAGTTCGGCCTTGATGTGCAGCGTAATTTTGCTGGTACAGCGGTTTTGGGAACACTACATACCAATAAACCTGGCAAAACAGTTGTCCTGCGCGCAGATATGGACGCACTTCCAATCCAAGATGCCAAAGATGTACCCTACCGCTCACAAATTTCAGGTGTCTGTCATGCCTGCGGCCATGATGCCCATACTGCAAATCTTCTTGGTGTTGCGAACTATATTTCCGATCATCGTACTGAATTTTGTGGAACAATAAAGTTCTTGTTTCAGCCTGCGGAAGAACTGTTAGAAGGGGCAAAGCTTGTCTGTCAATCAGGTGTGCTGGATGGCACGGATTACATTCTGGGTCAGCATGCAGTACTGGATGTAGATGTCGGTCAAGTTCAGGTATGCTACGGCCCTTCAAACGGTGGTGGTGATGAATTTACTTTACGGCTCCATGGTGTAGGTTGCCATGGTGCACGTCCGCACACTGGTAAAGATCCTATTTTACTCGCTGCAAAAGTTATCGAGGGATTTCAACAAATTATTAGCCGTGAGCTGGATCCATTAAAGGCCGCTGTCATTTCTGTTTGTTCGGTTCAGGCCGGACAGCATGAATCAAAAAATGTCGTTCCGCAGGAGGCTGTGTTAGCTGGAACCGTGCGCACGCTGGAAGAGGATGTACGCACCTATGTTTTGACTCGGATGGAGGAAATCGTAGCTGGCCTGTGTTCTGCAAGTCGTTGTTCCTATACCTTGGAGCATGTTACAAAAGTGCCTCCCTTGACCAGCGACCAGCAGTTGACCCAATTAGTTGAGAACACCGCAGTGGAATTGGTTGGACGTGAAAACGTCCTATACCGCCCTGCTCCCACAATGGGGGTTGAGGACTTTTCCTGGTATACCAGGAATTATAATGCGTGTATGTTCTACTTTGGCGCCAGAAATGTCGTAAAAGGAATTATTACGCGGGGGCATAATCCAAAGTTTGATATTGATGAAGAATGTTTCAGGGTTGCTATGCCAATGTTTATTCTGCTTTCAAAACGGCTGATGCTGGACTAGTTATCGCATTTCCTACTAATTGACAGAGAGAGGGGAATTGTTTTGGAGCTTGAGTATTTGAAAGTCGCAAATAACCCTATTATGTGGATTTCCGTCCTTCCAGGCGTATTGTTAGTAATCGTGCAGGCGATTGTATTATCTCGAAGAGCCATTGTATCCGGAAGAAAAATGGGTATTACAGAGCGTCAGTTTAAAAGCGCGATTCGGAGTTCCGCTCTGGCCTCAATCGGTCCATCCCTAATCATTGTAACTGGAATGATTGCTTTACTCAGCTCCATGGGAGGCCCTATTGCCTGGATGCGATTAGCCTATATTGGCGCTGTCAACTTTGAGCTTTCTGCCGCTGATCGGGCCGCCTCTGCTGTCGGATGTACCTTGGGAACCTCTAACATGACTATGGAAGCATTTGCCTGCGCCGTATATACCATGGTAATCTGCTGCCTTGGCTGGATTCTTGTTTCTGCCCTTTTTGCACACAAAATGGGTGACTTGCGTGACCGGGTAGCTGGCAACAACAAAGCAAAAATGAGTGTCATCAGTGTCGCTGGCGGTATGGGCGCTTATGGCTATCAGTGCTTTAATCGCGGCATTGTTCTCGCCGGCCCCGATGCACAAACAATGACGGTTATTTTTGGTTTTGGTATTATGTTTGCCTTGGCAATCTATGGTAAAAAGAAAAACGTGGCATGGGTTAGAAAATTTGGAATGATGATCGCCATGTTTAGCGGTATGCTGCTTGGATCCTTTTTCTTGTAAGGTTAATACTTCCATCGCTTGAAAGGGGTATTTCTATGACAGAAAATAAACCAAACACTTCCTCGATTTTTCACACAGACTTCTTGCCCTTTGCCATCCGCTGGGGGCGTGGTTTAAGTCTTTTTGGAATCGTTTTAGCCTTTGGTCCATGCCTTGGATTGGCCGTTATGGGTATTTTCCCATCTGTTAGCGGTGTAATGGCTGGTATCGCCGCTCAGCTCCCCGCAGTAGTCGCTGCATATTTCTATGAACCAATCTCCTACTTTGCCATACTGGGTATTGCAGGCACTTATATGGGCTTTCTTTCGGGAAATGTAAATAACATGAGAGCTCCCTGTGCATCCATCGCTCAGAGCGCTGCTAACGTCGAAGAAGGTAGTGACGAAGGCGGTATCATAGCCACTGTTGGTATTGCTGTCTCCATTTTTATCAATATTGCCTTCCTGACAGTCGGTGTTATTGTAGGCAACTATGTTGTTAGTCTGTTGCCTCAGCATGTTTTGGATGCGTTAAATCTATTGCTCCCGGCTCTGTTTGGCGCACTCTTTGCAAATCAAATTGTAAAAAAGCCAAAGTTAGCGCTTGTCGCCCTCCCGATTACGGGTATCATGGTCCTAATGAATAAGCTTCAGCTCCTTTCCTTCCTCCCTGGCAAGCTGGTTACTCCCATCGTTATGCTTACCTGCGTCTTCGGTACAATGGGAATCGGACTATTTCTCGCCAGTAAAGGTAAAATGGATTAATTGTTATATAAAATACAGAAAGCGAGGATCAATCACACATGAAGTCCGCCTTAAAAAAGGTGTCGCTGATCCTGGCCATCTGCTTTGTAGCATTTCACCTCTACACCGCAGCGTTCGGCACTATGCCGGGCATTGCGCAGAAGTCGATCCACCTGGGCTTCCTGCTGGTGATCTTCTACATCAATGCAATGGTCGACAGCGAGAAGCGTTGGGAGCAAATTTTTCTCGGTATTATGGCACTCTTCGCCCTGGGCGGCTGTGCCTACATCACCATCCTGGATGAAAACCTGCAACTGCGCGCCGGAATTGTGTACGCCAGCGACATTCTGTTTGCCATTCTTCTGATTATCGCTATCTTTGAGGCGTGCCGCCGGAAGATGGGCAATCCCCTGGTCATCATCACCCTGGTCTTTGTGGCCTACGCCTTCCTGGGCAAGTATATTCCCGGCTTCCTCAACCAGCCCGGCATGACGCTGAAGAAGTTCACCTCTTTGGTCTATCTGACCACAGACGGTATCTTCGGCTCCCCCCTCTATGCCTCGGCCTCCTATGTGGTCCTGTTCGTCCTACTGGGCGCTATCATGAGCGTCTCCGGCATCGGCGACTATATGACCAATCTGGCCACCTCCCTGTTCGGCCACATGCGCGGCGGCCCCGCCAAGGTGGCTGTGGTGGCCTCCGGCTTCTTTGGCTCCATCAGCGGCAGTCCCACGGCCAATGTCATCGGCACTGGCACTTTCACCATTCCTATGATGAAAAAGAACGGCTTTGAGCCCGAGTTTGCCGCGGCGGTTGAGGCCACCGCCTCCACCGGCGGAGCCATCATGCCCCCCATCATGGGCTCCACCGCCTTTATTATGGCGGAAATGCTGGGCATTCCCTATACCGCCGTGGCAAAGGCCGCCCTGATCCCTGCTATTCTCTACTTCCTGGCCGTCCTCTTTGGCGTCGATATCTATGCCGCCAAGCATGGGTTGAAGGGGATTCCCCCGCTCCCAACTGCCCAAGGTACGCAGCATGCTCAAGCAGATTTACATGCTTGCCCCCCTGATCTTCCTGATCTTCTGCATGGCCGTGTTCAATATGACCATCGTGCGCTCTGGCCTGCTGACCATCATCGTCACTCTCGTCCTGGTGGAAATCAACCCCAAGACCCGTATGACCAAGGAGCAGTGGCTCCAGATTCCTGTCCAGACGGTAAAGAGCGCCGTTTCCGTCGGCATTGCCTGCGCCATGGCCGGTATTATCAGCGGTGTGATCATGGGCAGCGGCCTGGGCTACCGCATCTCCTCCATCCTGACCAGCGTGGCCGGCACCAGCATGCTGCTGCTGCTCGTTCTGACGATGGTTGTCTCCCTGATCATGGGCATGGGCGTCCCAACCACGGCGGCCTATCTGGTTCTGGCCTCCCTGGTAGCCCCCACGATGATTCAGTTGGGCATTCCCCCGCTGGCCGCCCACATGTTCATCTTCTACTTCGGCTGCATCTCCTCCATCACCCCCCCTGTGGCGCTGGCCGCCTATGCCGGTGCCGGCCTGGCCGGGTGCGATCCAAACAAGACAGGCTACAAGGCGTTCCGTCTGGCCTTCTGTTCCTTCCTCATGCCGTACTTGTTTGTCTACAATCCGGTACTGCTGATGGAGGGCGGCGTGCTGGACATCCTCTGGAGCCTGGTTACCGCGCTCATTGGCGCCTATCTGCTGGCCTCCGGCTTCGAGGGCTTCTTCTTCCGCTGGAGCCTGAAGTGGTTCGAGCGTCCGCTCATGATACTGGGCGCTGTGATGCTGATTGTGCCCGGTATGGTCACCGATTTGGTAGGTATCGCCATCATCGTGGTGGAGTTTGTCACCGAGTTCATGTTTAAGCGTTCGGAGAAGTTCGTCCCCGTTACCGTTTCCCAGTCTACCACGTGACATTTTCCCCCGGGTGAATGCCATTGGAGAGAAAAAGAAAAGTCTAATGGTATGAAGTCAAGAGGGTGATGGCAGGAAAAATCGAGAATAAATGCAGGAAAACAGTTGCGTAGGCAGGGCAACACGAACCTAAGCCCTGCCCCTAAGATTTTTGAAACAGGGAGCGCCAGAGTTGCGAGTGGTGTACTCAGCTCCGGCGGGATATACAGGCGGTTGTCCTTCAGCAGCCGAAAGACCAACCGAACCAGTTTTCTGGCAGTTAAAGCGAGTGCGCGTTTATGCTGGTACTTGTTGACCTCTTTAAATTTGAGGTCGTAGTAGCGCCGGAACTCGGAGTCGCATCTTCTCACAGAGTTGGCGGCTTCCAGCAGATAGTAGCGGAGATAGCGGTTGCCGGATTTAATCATTCGGGAATGCTCCGCTTCAAATTCACCGGACTGATTTTGTGCCAGACAAGGCCGGCAAACTTGGCAACGGAGGCTTGAGAATCAAACCGGTGAATGTCGCCGATTTCAGCGATGATGCCGGCGGAGTAAACCTTGCCAATGCCGGGAATGGAAGTCAGGGTATTGGGGATGATTTCAAACTGCTGCTCAATGGCCTTGTCCAAAACCTTGACTTGCTCTTTCAAGGCCCGCATAGAGGCAATGGAGACAGACATGGCCTGATTCACGGTGTCATTTACCGTTTTGGGTAGACGATAGAGCCCTCGCACGCACCGCTTTGGCCAGCTGGATCTGCAAATCTTCCACGCCCTGTTTCTGTAACGAAGGCGGTCAGTTCTTCCAGATCAGAGTTTGCCAGATCATCCACTGTTTCTCCATGAGCGCAATCGTGGTGGAGCTGGAATTAGCAATATCCTTATCTTGGGCCATGCCGGAGCATTTGAGAAACAGGTAGTTGGCAAACCGCTGTTTTCACGAGTCAGATTTTGAATGACCTCAAATCTGGCCCGCGTCAGGGTTTGAGTGCTTTGTAACGGTAATCATCCATGTAGACCTCCCTGGCGATTCTGCCAAAACGCAGATGGTCGGCAATCACAAAGGCGTCCACCCAGTCGTTCTTAGGCAGGTCAGGATAGGCTTCCTTGAATTTCCGCACCTGCTTGGGGTTAAGGACATGAATCTTTCGCTGGAACTTCCCAGTCTGCCATCTTCGGAGAGCGTAGACAAGGCTGTCCCCGTAGATAGAGGTGGCCTCCAGACCGATCACAACATCACTGAGCTGCATGGAGCCGAGTGCCGATACGATTCTTTCTGACAACAGTTTAGCCCCGCCAAGGTTGTTCTGCACAGAAAACTGGAGTACTTGCTGCCGTCTGGTTTCATCAGGTAGGCCACATTGTTCCTGCTGCTCACATCAATACCAACGAATAATGGGTTCATAATTTTCACCTCCCCGCATGGAGATTTTAGGCCAGCAGGCTTTGAGATACCCATGATAACCGGAGCATCCGCAACCTCGCCTATCAGAATCATTCCAGAGCAGGCCGATGCGATATCCCTCACTGCTGAAAGGGCGGCCTACACTCGGGCAAACAGCCAATGAGTTTGCAGCTAACTTCCGGCTCAGGGGAACGGACTTTCCATGAAGCAACCTTTCGGTTCAACGGGAGATTTCAGAACTTAACCCTGCTGTCCTACAGCTATTGTATCATGGGCATCTCTAAGCCTGCTGATATCTAATCTAACAAGTGCACTAAGCAGACACACTTACAAAACGGTCTGCAAATCATATTATACGAGGAGATATCGTTATGAAAAAGCTGTCAAAACTTATGTGTCTGTTGCTGGCAGTCGGTATGCTGATGGGAATCGCCTCCTGTAGCAGTGATGCTGGAGAGGGGGGCGGAGGCTCCTCCGGCGGTACGGAAACCGTGCGCATCAGCTGCGGGCCCCTGAACGGCTATCAGAACGTCCTGTATAATTCCATTGCCGACATGATGAACAAAGCCAACCCCGGCAAGTACAGCTTTGCTATTGAGGCCTCCACCGGCTCCGCCGAGAATGCCCGCCTGCTGGCTATGGACGAAACCGACTTCGGCACCATGGGCATGGATATGACCCTGTCCTGCTACAATGCCGAGGGCGAGTTTGAGGGCCTGCCCGCAGAGCAGATCATGCACGTGGCCACCCACTCCGGCACCGGCGCGACGGTCCACGTTATCACTTCTGCGAAGTCCGATATTAACAGCATTCCCGACCTGGCCGGCACCAAATTCGGTGTCACTGCCGGCATGATGGCCGGTTACCTGGACGATGTTCTGTGGGCCTACGATATGACCACCGATGATCTGGGCAGCGTGGTAAACCTGTCTCTGTCCGACCTGTGCACCGCCCTCCAGGACGGCAATATCGACGCCTTCCTGTACGCCACTCCCGCCCCCGGCACCAACTTTACCGACCTGGCCATGTCCTTTGGCATCAAGGTCGTCGACATCGGCCAGGAGGCCGTTGACAAGCTGATGGCCGAGAAGCCCTGGTACCACACAGTGGTTATCCCCGCCGGCACCTATGACGGCTGTGATGAGGATATCACCACCTTTGCCCAGTACACCGCTCTCTGCGCCCGTGCCGACGTGCCCGAGGAGACCGTCTACAACCTGGTCAAGACCATGATGGAGAACGCCGATGCTCTGGAAGCCGTGCATAAGAACGCCGCCGGCACCTGTCCGGAGCGCGGCATCGAAGGCGCCCTGATCCCCATGCATCCCGGCGCCGAGCGCTATTACAAAGAGGTCGGCGTGCTGGACTGATCCCCAATTCCCTTTCAAATTCCCTCCAGATTGAAGCAAGCGGTACCGCCCATCCGGGCGGTACCGCTTGCTTTTGTCCCCGCAGGAATCAATAGATCCCCGTCAGCTCCTGATAGAGATTTTTTGCATAGGAGTCAGTCATACCGCTGATGAAGTCGGTCACCAGCAGCAGCCGCAGATAGAGGCGGTACCCCTCATCCTTTCCCTCTGCGTCGGCCCGGTAGCAGGCCAGTTGATTTTCGGAGAGCAGCTTGACCAGCTTTTTCTCCGCCGCCGTGGGCCGGTATTCCTCGGGGGCGTCGTCGCCGGCATCCAGGTAGAGCACCGCCGGGACAAACCGGGACAGCAGGGTGGTGAGTATGGTCTGGGCCGCCAGCTCCAGGGTGAGAATTCCCTCCGAGTCGTAGGCAAAGCGACCCATGGCCGCCTTCAAAATACGGATGGAGCCGCCGTGGAAGGTGCCCTCCATGATCTCCCGCCGGAACGTCCCCTCCATGATGGCGGAATAGGAGTCCGTCTGTCCGGCGCCGTAGGGGACGAAGCCGAAGGCGGCGGTATACATGAGCCAGTGGCGGGCATAGGCGATCCACCGCTGGAAGGCCGCCATGGAGCTGCTCTCCCGCTCGCGCAGGCGGGTCAGCTCGTCGATCATCTCGGCGGATTTTTTGACCTGGCCGCCGTTGAGGCCCCAGTCGTCCTTTTTCGCCTCCAGAGTGTCCCGGAAGAACCGCTCGAACTCGTCCAGGGTGAACAGGCCCTTCTTGTAGGCGTCCTCCAGATCGGCAGTGGCATAGGCGATGTCGTCCGCCGCCTCCAGAATATAGGTCAGGGGATGGCGGCAGAAGCCCTCCACCGTCCGGGTACCGGTGGCGGAGGCCAGCGCGCCGAAAAGCGCCTCCTCGGCCTTGTAGTAGCCCAGCTTGTGGAGCTTCACGTCGGCGCTGGCCTTGTCTACCCGGGTGGAATCCACCGGGTACTTGACCAAGGTGTTAAGCACGGCAGGCATGAGATCCATACCGAAGGCGCTGTCCACCCGGTACACCTTGGTCAGCAGGCGCAGGGCCTGGGCGTTGCCCTCGAAGTGGCAGAGATCGGCCTTCATCTGGCGGTCCAGCCACTGGGACAGGGGCCTGCCCTTGTAGCTCAGACGGTCCAGGTGGCTCTTGAACCAGTCGCCGATGACCACCTCGCCGAAGTGGCCGAAGGGCGGATTGCCGATGTCGTGAAGCAGTCCGGCGCACATGACGGCGTTGGCCGCGTCCCGCGCCTCGTCCTCCGTCATGGCGTAGGGGGTGCCGCTCTTGTTTTTGCGGATATTGGCGGTAATCATGGTGGCAAGCTGCTTGGCCAGCGCCGAGGTCTCCATGGAGTGGGTCAGCCGGGTGCGCACAAAGTCACTCTTGTCCAGGGGAAACACCTGGGTCTTGTCCTGGAGACGGCGGAAGGGCGCGCTGTTGACAATCCGCCAGTAGTCCAGCTCAAAGTCGTTCATCGGGTATTTGGACAGGTCGTCCGGGATGTCCAGCGGTTCCTTCCGCCGGGCATACAATAGGATCTTCCATTCCATTGGTTCCCCTCCTTTTCTTTTTCTCTATGTGGCTTCGGCAAAATGGAACACCATTCCACAACGTTTTCTTTATTATAGCATAAAATCCCTCTGAAAAAACAGCGGCGGCGTGTTTGAAAACCTTCACTTTTTCAAACACGCCGTTGTAATTACATAATATACCACAGCTTTCCAGGAATAACAAGCGCTTTTGCTAGAGATATACGCTTTCTTGTTGTCAATTTTAGCTTTTTTCGACAAGTAATTTTACGGACTGAAAAAGTGAAATTTTTTAAACATGAGGCGCGATATCCCCAATATTCATAAGAGAGGAGTTTTAAAAACATGAAAAAGCGATTGTTATCCCTTATTTTGGCTCTATGTATTATAATTTCTTTTTCTCCTTCAACTCTGGCTGCAAATCTACCGGAGGTAGACGTGCGGACGGAGGGGCTTACCCCGGCGCAGCCCCAGGAGGCGCCCGCAGAGAAGCCGAGGGACGCCGGCGCGGAGCGGCGGACGATTTATGTCTCGAACGAAGGTACAGAGGAGGACGACGGCGCGACCGCCGAAACGCCGACCACGCTGGCCCGTGCAACCGAATTGGCAAACGAAGGGAAAAAACCGGTCGAAATCGTGGTCTTAGGACAGGTATCAGTAGATACCTGGACTAGCCCCACTGTAGAGACTACTCTTCGAGGCGGGGACGAGAACGCGGAGCTGCTGTTTGAGTATTGTTCGGCCTCGGATGGAGCGTACAACATCAGTCTGGCAGATGCCCTGACCATAGATGACATCAAATTTAACTGCAACTATACGGATTATTTTTTTAGCAGATATTATGGTACCTATACCATCGTTGCCAACGGTTATCCGTTGGTCATCGCCTCGGGCGTGCAGTGCAGCTATTATACCGCAGACACCATTGTTGACGGTAAAACATGTAGCACATCCAGCTGCTATGTGATTGGCGGAGGTCTGGACGAGGATATCACCGGCGGCACTCATGTGGAGATTTATACCTCCTTGCCGCTTACCTATGTATACGGCGGCGGAGTGAATGGCTCCGTGGAGAGCAATGTTTATCTGCACATTGAAAACTGCGGTAAGATTCAGCATGTGCGCGCTGGTGGTTACGCAAATAAAAAAGATGCCAAAGTCAACGGAAATATAACGTTGGACTTTATCAACTCAGTCACCGATAATCCTATCTATGGCGGCGGATATGCGCGGTCGTCCTATTCAGCGGAGGTTACTGGTTCAATTTGCATAAATCTGTCCGGACTAAATAATGGCTTTGGCAGGCCCATTTACGGCGGCGGGTATGGGAAAAACGCTCCAGTAGTAGGAAATATTAGATTTAACATTTCGAATACTAAAATGAACAATAATGCGGCCGCTATCTATGGCGGCGGGTACAACAGCGACGTAACAGGAGACATCTTTATCCATATCAAAGAAAACAGCCTTATCTCAGAGGAAACCGTCTGGGGCGGCGGAACCGGAGATTCCACCATAACAGGTGGTGTTACAATCACCGTGGATGACAGCAGTGAGGTGATCGGTGAGATCCGCGCTGGAGGCAATGAAGGCGCGGACGTGATCGGCGATGTCGTAATCACAGTATCCGGTGGCCCCCAATCCGCCTGCCCGACCATTTTTGCGACCGGTAAAGGGGAGGACGAGGATAACCCGGCCCAAGTTGACGGCAACGTCTCCATTACTCTGCACGGCAGCCGGGCCAACGTATACACACTGGACAAGTTTGGCGAAGTGACCTCCGACCATGCGGTTACGATTATCCTGGACGACACTGACGAGCTAAGCGGCGCAGTTCGGGGTGATTCCAAGCTGGGCCAGCACCTTTATAACTATGAGAAAAACACCCCCACCCGTACAGGAAACGGCGCCAGCGTCATCGTCAAAGGCGATTACACCTCTACCGGAATCCACGGGTTCCCTGAGGTTGTAATTGAGGACGGCGGCATCCTGCGCGAGCATCTCGCCTCCGGCGAGACGCTGTTTGACGGCGTGGAGACTGTCACCATTCAAGAGGGCGGCGCGCTGGATCTGCTGCAAAGCAACGAGATTTCCGGAAACTTCACTTGTGCAGGCACATTGAAAATGCCTGCGCCGATCAGCGCAGAAGCAGATATCTGCTATTTGACTGGGGGCAGCAATGTCACCGTGCAGGAGGGCGCGGCCTATGTCCCCACTAAGGATAACGGCGCGGCCGATGCGGACTACGTCAAGGGCGATGTGTTCCTCAAGCAGGGAACAGTATACACAGAGCCGTCTGCAAAGGTTGACTTTGCCGTCTCCGAGGCCGGTCAGGCCAAGGAATACTTCACGGATGACCGAGCGGTAACAGACGAGTCCGACATCACCCACGAGTGGTTTGTCGACCAGACCCAGTATGTCACCATCCGCCCGGCGGACATTACGGTTTACACCGGCGGCAACAGCTATGACGGCGTCACGGACGAGAACGGCCAGATTGTCAGCGGCAGCGGCCTGCCTGAGGCAGGCTATCTGCTCACCGTCCCGGAGGAGATTAACGATATGCTGGAAGGCCCTGGACAGGCGGTTGACCTCGCCGGTCACCTGACCTTTACCTATGGCGCCGGCGAAACCGTCCGGGCCTGGGATATTCAGCTTTACAGCGGCGGCGCTACCAGCACCACCGACCCGGTGGACGGAATCGCCCGTTATATCTACCGGATGGAATCGGTAAAGGAAGGCCAGGATCCCGTTCGGCTCCAGTTTACGGATCCAGAGACCGGGGAAGTCAAGATCAGCGACGAATTCGAAGTCTCTGCCATCGAGCAGAACAGGACCTACTCCATGACCATCTACTCCGGCGGGGTGGATCAGGACCTCGTAAAGGCGGTGTTCAAAGATATTCCCGAACATTCCGACGAGACATTTACCTACCCGGTCAAGATTGAAGAAGGCGCCCTCACCATTCGCGGTGCGACAAAGGAGGGCGTCACTGCCCCGGTGGAGGACAAGGCAGACGATGTGACGGGGGACGCCATCACCGCGGTGGCCCCGGCGGACGTTACGTACTACGTCAACGACAGCCAGGTGGAGATCACCGACAAGAACGCCGTCCACCTGCTGACCGACGAAGTGCTGGACGACCAGGTGCTCATTGATCACATCAGCAATGAAATCATCGGGTCTGATACCGGCATCCCCAACGGCGACTATCTCTACGAGTTCCAATACCTGGATCTGGTGGACAGCAGCAACGGCAACGCCTATGTGACCCTGGGCGACGGCCAGACGATAGATCTCTACTGGCCGGTGCCCGACGACGCCGACACCTCTGCGCCCTTCTATATCGTCCACTTTGACGCGCTCGACCGCGACTACGAGGGCGCGGCGGACGAACAACTGAAGGAGAATCCTGCGGAGAAGCTGGACGGCACACTGGTAACCCTGAACGGCAAACAGTATATCAAGTTTGCCACCGGCAGCTTCTCCCCCTTCGCGCTGGTCTATCAGAAGGAGTCCGGCGGCGGGGACCACGGCGGCGGTGGTGGCACCACCTACTACACCCTGCTCTATGAGAGCAATGGCGGCACCAAATACAAGGACGAGCGGTACCGCCGCAATACTCTGGTGGAGCTGGACAAGGAGCCCGTCCGGGAGGGCTACACCTTCACCGGCTGGTACGCCGACAAGGCCCTGACCGAGCCCATCGACGACATCCGCATGACCTCCAACAAGACCGTGTACGCCGGCTGGGAAAGGACCGGCGTGCCCGACCGGCTCAATGGAGACGAGCATTTCGCCTACATCATCGGCCGGGACGACGGCCTGGTTCACCCTGAGGCCCCCATTACCCGCGCTGAGGTGGCCACCATCTTCTTCCGTCTGCTCACTGACGAGGCCCGGGACGAGTACCTGACCGAGACCAGTCCCTTTGCCGACGTGGCCTCCGACGCGTGGTACGCCACCGCCGTGGCCACCATGCAGGCCATGGGCATCGTGGAGGGCCGCAGCCCCTCCGCCTTCCATCCCGAGGCGCCCATCACCCGGGGCGAGTTCGCTGCCATCGCCGCCCGCTTTGACAGCGCCCCCTACCACAGCGACGACCGCTTCTCCGACATCTCCGGCCACTGGGCCGCCGGGTACATCAACCAGGCCGCGGTGAAGGGCTGGGTGGAGGGCCAGCCTGACGGTTCCTTCGCCCCCGACCGCAGCATCACCCGCGCCGAGGCCATGACCACCATCAACCGCGTCCTGGGCCGCCTCCCCGAGACCGCGGATGATCTGCTGGACGACATGATCGCCTGGCCCGACAACCCGCCGGATGCCTGGTACTATCTGGCGGTCCAGGAGGCCACCAACAGCCACGACTACGAGCGCAAGGCCGACACTGTCCACGAAACCTGGACCGGCCTCCAGCCTGCGGGAAACTGGGCTCAGTACCAATAACCTTCACAAAAAGAACGGCCCCGGAACCCGTCGGTTCCGGGGCCGCTCAGCCTGTCGAAAAAGTCTTTTCGACAGGCTGAGGGACTTTTTGAAACCTTTTGAAGTTTCAAAAAGTCGGTTGACCAAACGCGAAAGACAACCCTGACGGTTTTCTTTCACACTATCTTTCCCTCCGAAACCTTCACCCGGAAGGTTTATCGATAGCCTCAGCGGCCCCGGAACCCGTCGGTTCCGGGGCTGCACTCTCTGTTTCCACATACGGACGGACCGTCACAGGCGGTAGATGCGGTGAAACTCCTCCTCCAGCCAATCCCGAAAGTCCGGGTGGGCGATGGAGATAAGTGCCTTGGCCCGCTGCGGAACCGTCAGCCCCCGCAAACAGACCGCGCCATACTCGGTGGCCACAAAGTGGGTATTGCTCCGGGTAAGGGTCACCACGGCCCCCTCCGGCAGTACCGGCAGTATACGGGACTGGAGACGCCGCTCCCCCGTGTCCGGGTCCTTTGCAGAGTAGGTGGAGCGCAGGGTAATAACCGACTTGCCCCCCGGCGCCATCTGTGCGCCTACGGCGGTGTCCACCTGTCCGCCGCTGCCCGAGATCTGCCGGGGCCCCACACTCTCCGAGGCGCACTGGCCGGTGAGATCCACCTGGAGCGCAGCATTGATGGAGGTCATGCCCCGGTTGGCCGCCAAAACAGACAGATCGTTGGTGTAGCTCAGGGCCTTGTGGAGGATGGTGGGGTTGTCATCCACGAAATCATAGAGGGCATGGCTGCCCATGGTAAAGCACGTCACCGTCTTGCCCCGGTGGAGGCTCTTGCGGCTGTTGTCCGCCGCGCCGCACCGGAGCAGCTCCATGGCCGCGTCAGACATGGCCTCGGTGTGAATACCCAGGCCCCGCTTGTCCTTGAGCTCGGCGGCCAAGGCGTTGATGGTACCCCCAAAGCCGAGCTGGATGGTGGCCCCGTCCTCCACCAGCTCCGCCACCACCCGGCCAAGCTGGCGGTCCACCTCATCGGGGGGCTGGGGTGAAAGGGCGGCGGGGTAGCGGTCGGACTCCACAATGGCGTCCACCTGGGAGACATGGAGGGTCACGTCCCCGAAGATCCGGGGAGCACGGGAGGCCACCTCCACCACCACCCGCCGGGCGCGGGGGAGCACCTCCAGCTCAATGCAGGCCGAGCCCGCCAGGGAAAAGCAGCCATGCTTGTCCATAGGGGAGACCGTGAGTACCAGGCAGTCGTACTCCGGCGCCCCGTGGGTCCAGTCCCTGGCCGCATTGCGCAGGTGGTTGGGCAGAAAGGCGCAGCGGCCCAGGCGCTGGGCCTCCTGCTGGTAGGTGTTGTAAAAAATCGACTCTATTTGAAAGGCGTCCCCGCAGGCGGGGTCGGTAAGCAGAGCCAGGGACTCCAGGGGCAGGTAGTTGAGCACCCGTACCCCGTGGAGCTCCGCCGCCCGCCGGTGGAGGGCGGCGGCAAAGTCCACTGGGAGCAACGGGCCGCCCGCCAGATAGACGGTGTCCCCGGAGCAGATGCGGCCTGCCTCCGCCTCCGCGGTGGTGCGCCGGCGGGCATATTCCGCCTCAAACATGGGAAAGCACTCCTTTTCTTGCACAGAGGGCGGGGCAGCCAGGCTGCCCCGCCCTCTGAAGATTGATTCAGACAGGAGAATTACGCGTACTTCTGAAGCGCAGCGGCGCCCTTCTCGGTGATGCGCAGCTTGCGCTTGAACAGGCCGCCCTCCACCACGTAGCCGCGGCGGGTCAGGTGGGAGCAGATTGCGGACATGCGCATGGACTTAATGCCGTTTCTCTGCACAAACTCCGCCTGCTGCTCGGGGTTCTCCTTGACCACCTTCAGGAGCTGGACATACAGGGGGTTCAGGAACTCCTCTGCCATCTCGGCCTCCTTCCCGCTGAGGGCGGGCAGGGCCGCCAGCCCCTTCTCGGTGATGGTAAAGGTGTAGAACTTGGAGCCGCTCATGCCGGCACGGACCAGGTAGCCGCCCTGATCCAGGTTCTCCACGGCGGCGCCGGAGGTCTTGGAGTCCACCCCCAGGGCGTCGGTCAGGTCGGACATGTAGCAGTGGCCGATGCGCAGCATCTCCAGAATCTGCTTTTCCAACTCGCCCAGCTTGACCTCCTTACGGTTGGAGGCGGTGGGCACCCGCTCCCAGCCGGGGCGGCCGTAATACTTGGGCTGGCCGAACAGGGAGGCGATCACCGCCACCACCAGGGTGACCACCAGGCCCAGGGTGGCCAGATACACATAGCTGTTGATGGAGAACACCTTGGTCAGGTCCAGCAGGGTGAACACAGCCATGGTGGCCATGCCGCACACCGCGCCCCACAGGGCGCCGCGGCCGTTAAACCGGGGCCAGATGGCGCCCAGGCCCAGCAAAATGGCGGGGGGCACCAGCCAGCAGTTGGCAAAGGCGAACAGGTAGGTGGGGCCGCCGGGGAACTGGCAGAGCACGAAGGTGACCACGCCGATGAGCAGCATGATGATCTTGGACATCTTCAGGCTCTTCTTTGCGTCAGCCTTGGGGTTGATCAGGCGCTGGTAGATATCGCGGTTGGCCACAGCGGAGGCGCCCAGGGCGGAGGTGGAGGCGGTAGAGATGGATGCCGCCACGGCGCTGATAACCACCAGGGAGCCAAACAGAGACACGAAGGTCTTGGCCACATAGCCGTAGGTGCCGGTAGGAGCCACGGTACCGCCGTTGAGGGTGAGCTGCTCGGGATAGAACGCGCCCATGTAGCCGCCGATGAAGCACAGGGGCACCATGAACACCACAATCAGGATGATGGCAGCGGCCACGAAGGAGCGGCGGGCCACCTTCTCACTGCGGCAGTTGGCGACCTTCATCCAGTAGTAGTTGTTGCCCCAAACCAGGGCTACGGCGAAGCAGATAATGAAGTTAAACACCGAGGGGTAGGTCAGCTTCATGCCGGGCAGCGCCCCCACAAAGCCCTGGCTCATGAAGTCGCCGGCACCCCAGTTGGCGCTGATGGCGTCCAGCCAGCCGAATCGTCCGGCCAGGATGAAGAAGGTGGCGGGCACCACAATCACGCCGATGAGCACCTGGAACAGGTCGGTGATGGTGGTGGCCCACAGGCCGGAGACAAAGGTAAACACGATGATGACAGCGAAGATAATAGCGGTAATGGCCAGGCGGTTCCAGCCGGTGAAGGCCGCAATGTTGTCCACACTGGACACCACGTTATTGGCCATAATGCCGCACATGCCGATAACGGAGGTGATGGCCACTACGGAACGGGTGTGCCCGTCGTAGCGCATCTCCAGAAACTCGGGCAGGGTCTGGGCGCCGCTGCGGCGGACAAAGTTGGAGTACAGCAGGCCGAAGATCAGCAGGCCGCACACCGAGTAGATGACACCCCAACCCAGGCCGCCCAGCAGGCCGTACTGAATCGTGAAGCCGGGGGCCAGTGTGACCGTGGTGCCGGCAAAGCCGATAGCAATGACGCCCACCACGTTGATGGGGGTGGAAATCTCACGGCCGGCCAGCACGAAGTCGGAGGACTCCTTGACCCACCGCTTGCTGATCAGGCCTGCGCCCAATAGAAACGCGCAGAAAATGACAAATATGACGACAAATATGACGTTACCCACGTTTGTCCCTCTCTTTCATATGTATGGTTGTTTACACTGACACAACAAAAGGGTTACTCCACGAAGGCCACCACACGGGCCCAGCCGGCGGAGGCGGCCTTGATGCTTACCGGGAAGCAGCTTACCTTAAAGCCGGTGACAGGGAGCTGATCCAGGTTGGTCAGCTTTTCGATGTGGCAGTAGGCCTTGTCGCGGCCCACCCGGTGGGCCTCCCAGATAATGGAGGCATCGTGGTTCTTTTCAAACTCCTCCCCCTCGAAGGGCAGGGGCACATCCCAGCTCCAGCCGTCGGTGCCCACCACACGCACGCCGCGCTCCAGCAGCCACATAGTGGCCTCATAGCTCATGCCCGCGCCCGCAACCAAGTACTCAGGCTTGCCCCAGCGGTCATCGGCGTCGGTGCGCAGGAAGACAATATCGCCGGGCTTGAGGGTGTAGTTGATCTTCTGGAAGTACTCCTCCACATCCTTGGCGGTGATCTTGTATCCATCGGGCTTGTCGTGGAAGTCCATCACCACGCCGTCGCCCACAAACCAGTCCAGAGGCACCTCGTCAATGGTCCAGGCCCGCTCACCGCCGTTCATGGTGGGGTAATAGTGGTAGGGGGCATCCACATGGGTTCCGGAATGGGTGCACACCTGCAGGAACTCGATTCCCCAGCCGTTGCCCTCCGGCAGATCCTCAACGGTGCAGCCCTTAAAGAAGCCAGCCATCTGCTCCGCGGTGTCCTTGTGGTTGCAATACTGAATCTTGGGAATCTGGATCGGGGGATCACTGGGCAGTCCGTCTTCAATGGGAATAGACAGGTCAATGATTTTCATAGTGGTTACACTCCTTTTGATTCGGCCGGTGGCCGTTGCTTGCGTCTCATAAGATAGCAATTTCTGTGCCAAGTCTGTCTAACACTCTGCAAGCCGTTGCAACTGTAAGAAAAAGCGGTTATTTTCATTGACATCCAGGCGCCCAAACACTGTTCGGTAATCCGTACATTTGAATATTTTATTTTGAGCTGTCTTTTGGCAATCCCCCTCTGTTCTTATGTTTTAAGCCTCATGTATTGATTTCCTTACATGTTTTGTTTTCCGTACATTTCGCAAACAATTTTGGACGTTTTCTGGCGTTTTTTGTGACTCAATTTTTTGCAAAAACCCATTTTCTCCGCATCAACTAAACAAAAAGATTCATTTTCGGTGAAATTAACCATTGTAAAACGGCGCGCAGCTTGCTATCGTTAATACATTCCGTACCGTGTATGAGTGGAGGAAGCCGCATTGGAAAACCACATTGATCCGAGCACCATGCTGGAATTTATCGAGGGTCTGGCCGCCATGGCGGTTCTGGACCAGGACGGCGTCTACACCTATGTCAGCCCGGGCTGGGAGCGCTACACCGGCCACACCGCACAGGAGGCCATCGGCCGGAAGGTTTGGGAAATGGTGCCCGACACCCACGCCACCGAGGTCTTCCACACGGGCAAGCCGGTCTTTGCCAAGGCCGTCAACGCCAACGGCCCCGCCTTTACCTCCTATTTTCCCCGCTTTGACCGGGATGGGAAGCTGTGCGGGCTGTTTCTCTATGTCATCGTCCAGGGTATGGAGGACGCTCAGAACCTGACCCGGCGCATCGGCGAGCTGTCCAGCAAGGTGGAGTTCTACCAGCAGGAGCTGTCCCGGGAGCGGGGCGCACGCTACGGACTGGACAACATCATCGGCGAAAGCGCCTCGGTCCTCCGCCTGAAGGAGCAGATCGTCCAGGCCGCCCGCTCCACCTCCACGGTGCTCATTGAGGGGGAGACGGGCAGCGGCAAGGAGCTCATCGCCCACTCTATCCACGCCATGAACGCCCGCAAGGCGGCCAACTTTGTGCGGGTCAACTGCTCCGCGATTCCGGCCGAGCTGATGGAGTCCGAGTTCTTCGGCTACGCCGCCGGCGCCTTCACCGGCGCGGCCCGGAAGGGCCGCATCGGCCGCTTTCAGCTCGCCAGCGGCGGCTCCATTTTTCTCGACGAGGTCAACCTGCTCACCGCCACCATGCAGCCCAAGTTTCTCCGGGTACTTCAGGAGATGGAGATCGACCCGGTGGGCGGGGAGAAGAGCATTCCCATCGACGTGCGGGTGATCGCCGCCTCCAATATCCCGCTGGAGACGCTGGTGGAGGCGGGACAATTCCGCAGCGACCTCTATTACCGCCTCAACGTCATCCGCATCCAGGCCCCCACCCTGCGGGAGCGGAAGGAGGATCTGCCCCTGCTTGTGGACAACTTTATCCACCGGCTCAACTACCAGCTCGGCATGGTCATCGAGGGGGTGGCCCCCGGCGCCATGGACCTGCTGATGGATTACGACTGGCCGGGCAACGTCCGCGAGCTGCAGAACGCGGTGGAGAGCGCCATGAACGCGGCTGACTCCCCCATCCTGCGGCGGCGGGACTTCCGCCAACTGGAGCAGCGGATGCAGGCCCGGCGGCGGCGCCAGCTCACCGGGCCGGGGGACTTCAAGCTGCGCCCCGCCCGCCAGGCCTTTGAGCGGGAGCTTATTCGGGACGCCCTGGCCGCCGCCGGGAGGAAACCGGGTCAAGGCCGCCGCGCTTCTGGACATCTCCCGCACAGTGCTCTACGAAAAAATGGAACAATACCAATTAAAATAGACAGACTGAGGAGAGGAACATTACCATGCAGACACAACTGAGACAGGCCGTGGTTGTCGCCTTCGGCCGCACCCCCTACTGCAAGGCCCGCAAGGGCTCCTTTGCCCAGCTCCACCCCGTGGAGTATGGCGCCCAGACCCTTCTGGGTGTGCTGGCCAGAGTACCCCAGCTCCGGCCGGAGGACATCGGCGACGTGATCATGGGCTGTGCCATGCCCTTCGGTGTCCAGGGCGGCAATATGGCCCGGCTGATTGTCCAGCGGGCCGGGCTGCCCGACTGCGTCACCGCCCAGACCGTCAACCGCTACTGCTCCTCCGGCCTGCAGACCATCGCCACCGCCGCCAACGCCATCCGCTGCGGGGAGGAGGACGTGGTCATCGCCGGCGGCGTGGAGTCCATGTCTCTGGTTCCCATGCTGGTGGGCGCGGAGGATGCCGACCCCTGGCTGGCGGAGCACCGCCCCGAGGTATACACCACCATGGGCATCACGGCGGAAAATGTGGCCCGCCAGTGGGGCATCAGCCGGGCCGATATGGACGCCATGGCCGTTGAGAGCCACCGCCGGGCCGCCCAGGCCCAGGCCGGCGGCTGCTTTGACGGACAGATCATCCCCATCACCGTCCCCGGCCCCGACGGCGGCGAGGTGGTGGTCTGCCGGGACGAGGGCATCCGCCCCGGCACCACTGCGGAGACGCTGGCCGGGCTGAAGCCCTGCTTCCTGGAAAACGGCTCCGTCACCGCAGCCACCTCCTCCCAGATGACCGACGGTGCCGGCTTCGTGGTGCTCATGTCGGAGGAAAAAGCCGCAGAGCTGGGCGTGAAGCCCCTGGCCCGCTTTGTCTCCTTTGCCACCGGCGGCGTGCCTGCGGAGGTCATGGGCGTCGGCCCCATCGAGGCGGTGCCCAAGGCGCTCAGAAAGGCCGGCCTTACCCTGGAGCAGATGGACACCATTGAGCTCAACGAGGCCTTTGCCTCCCAGGCCCTGGCGGTCATCCGCACCCTGGGCATGGACCCGGCCAGGGTCAACCCCTGGGGCGGCGCCATGGCCCTGGGCCACCCCCTGGGCGCCACCGGCGCCATGCTCACCTGTAAGGCCTTAAGCTATCTGGAGCGCACCGGCGGCCGTTACGGCATGGTCACCATGTGCATCGGCGGCGGCATGGGCGCGGCAGGTATCTTCGAGTGCCTGTAACGGCAGTACAGCAGGAGGCCCTGGGAACCTTCCGGTTCCCAGGGCCTCCTTTCTTGCTGCATACGTCAAAAAATTAACGCTTGTCATTTGGGTTCTTAAGTGCTATCATCACAGTATCATATCTATACTAATCGGTTTGAAAAGGAGAATAAGCATGAAAGAACTCGAAAACAAGGTCGCTCTGGTCTCCTCCTCCACCCGCGGCATCGGCCTGGCCTGCGCCAAGACGCTGGCCGCCCAGGGGGCCGCGGTCTATCTCGGGGTCCGCCGCCTGGAGGCCGGACAGCAGATCGCCGACGAGCTGATTGCCGCCGGCGGGCGGGCCGGGGTGGTCTTCTTTGACGCCTCCCGGGAGGAGAGCTTTTCCGGCATGGTGGACGAGGTGGCGGCCAAGGAGGGCCGGCTGGACATTCTGGTGAACAACTTCGGCTCCACCGACGTCAAGACCGACCTGGACGTGGTGAACGGCCCCTCAGAGGACTTCTTCCGCATCGTCAACACCAACCTCAAGAGCGTGTATCTGCCCAGCAAGGCGGCGGTGCCCCTCATGGCCAAAAACGGCGGCGGCTCCATCATCAACATCGGCTCCGTGGGCGGCCTCTACCCCGATCTGAGCCGCACGGCCTATGGCGTCAGCAAGGCGGCCATCCACTTCCTCACCAAGGACATCGCCGTGCAGTATGCCCGGCAGGGGGTGCGGTGCAACGCGGTGCTCCCCGGCTTCACCGCCACCGACGCCGCTCTGAACAACATGTCCCAGGCCTTCCTGGATCTTTTCCTGAAAAACGTCCCCCTCAACCGCCCCGGCCGCCCGGAGGACATCGCTGATGCCGTCGCCTTCCTGGCCAGCGACCGGGCCGCCTTCATCACCGGCGAGATTCTGCCCGTGGCCGGCGGCTTCGGCCTGCCCACCCCGCTGTACGGCTCCTATATGAGCGCGGGGGCCAAGGGCTGATTTCCCCTCCAGAGGGCCCTTCGGGGCCCTTTTTACTATGCAAAGGTATAGCAAAAAGGGCCGTGTGCCGCTTTCGGTGGCGCGGCCATGAACGCAACAGCCCGTGGGCCAGGACGGCCCACATGCGCAAAAGCTTCCTGCGCACCGGCGTTTGCCTGGGCCCGTGGTGCGCTTTAAGCCCATGAAGTTTGTTGCCCCGTCCGCCCCGGACGTGCTATACTATAGTATCACACCGTAAAGGACGGCAGCTATGGACAAACTGGTTGTAGGCATTCTGGCCCATGTGGACGCGGGGAAAACCACCCTCAGCGAGGGGCTGCTCTACACCTGCGGGCGCCTGAAAAAGCTGGGGCGGGTGGATCACCAGGACGCCTTTCTGGACACCGACCCCATGGAGCGCGCCCGGGGCATTACTATCTTTTCCAAGCAAGCGGTGCTCCCTGTGGACGGGGCGGAGCTCACCCTGCTGGACACGCCGGGTCACGCGGACTTTTCCAGCGAGATGGAGCGCACCCTCCAGGTGCTGGACTGCGCCATCCTGGTCATCAGCGGCACCGACGGCGTGCAGGGCCACACCCACACCCTCTGGCGGCTGCTGGAGCGCTACGGCGTGCCCACCTTCCTGTTTGTCAACAAGATGGATCTGGCGGGGGCGGACAAGGCCGCCCTGCTGGCGGGGCTGAAAGCCGGGCTGGACGAGGGGTGCGTGGACTTCACCGCCCCGGCGGCGGAGCGGGACGAGGCGGCCGCCCTCTGCGGCGAGGACGCGCTGGAGCGCTATCTGGAGGACGGGGCGCTGGACGGCGATACCCTCACCGCCCTTATCGCCCGGCGGAGGCTCTTCCCCTGCTGGTTCGGCTCCGCCCTGAAGCTGGAGGGGGTGGCCGAATTCCTCCAGGGGCTGGTGGCGTACGCCCCCCGGCCCCGGTATGGCCCCGATTTTGCCGCCCGGGTGTTCAAGATTTCCCGGGACAACCAGGGGAACCGCCTGACGTGGATGAAGCTCACCGGCGGCGCCCTGCGGGTGAAGGAGGCCCTCTCCGGCCCCGGCTGGACGGAGAAGGCGGATCAGCTGCGCGTCTACTCGGGGTCCAGGTTCCAGACCGTGGACGAGGCCCAAGCGGGAAGCGTGGTGGCCGTCACCGGCCTGAGCCGCACCGCCGCCGGGGAGGGCCTTGGGGCAGAGGCGGAGGCCCTGCCCCCCGCCCTGGAGCCGGTGCTCACCTACCAGGTGCTCCTCCCCGAGGGGCAGGATCCCCACGCCGCCCTGGGCAAGCTCCGCCTGCTGGAGGAGGAGGATCCCCAGCTCCACCTCGTGTGGAACGAGCGGCTGCGGGAGATCCACATCCAGCTCATGGGGAGGTTCAGCTGGAGATTCTCCAGGCGCTGGCGGCCCAGCGCTTCGGCCTGGCGATCACCTTCGGCCCCGGCGGCATCGTCTACCGGGAGACCATCGCCGCCCCGGTGGAGGGCGTGGGCCACTACGAGCCCCTGCGCCACTATGCCGAGGTTCACCTGCTGCTGGAGCCGCTCCCCGGGGAGCGGCCTGGAGCTGGCCGCCGCCTGCCCCAGGACATGCTGGACGGGAACTGGCAGCGGCTGGTGCTCACCCATCTGGCGGAGAAGCCCCACCTGGGGTGCTCACCGGCTCCCCATCACCGATGTGCGCATCACCCTGGTGGCGGGGCGGGCCCACCTTAAGCACACCGGGGGCGACTTCCGGCAGGCCACCTACCGGGCGGTGCGCCAGGGCCTCATGGAGGCGGAGAGCATCCTGCTGGAGCCGTGGTACGACTTCCGGCTGGAGCTGCCCCGGAGCAGGTGGGCCGGGCCCTGTCCGACCTCCAGCGCATGGGCGGGCAGGCTGGCACGCCGGAGACCGCCGGGGCGCTGAGCGTGCTCACCGGCTCCGCCCCGGTGGCAGGCCTGCGGGACTATGGCCGGGAGGTGGCCGCCTACACCCGTGGCCGGGGACGGCTGAGCTGCACCGCCGGCGGCTACGCCCCTGCCACAACGCCGATGAGGTGATCGCCGCTCTGGGCTACGACCCGGAGCGGGACGTGGACAACCCGGCGGACTCGGTGTTCTGCGCCCACGGGGCGGGCTACAATGTGAAGTGGAGCGAGGTCAAGGCCCACGCCCATGTGGACAGCGGCCTGCGCCTGGGGGCGGAGCCGCCCCGCCGGAGGAGGCCGCCCCGTCCGGCCCCGCAGCGTGTCCTACGCCGCCTCCCTGGAGCAGGACAAGGAGCTCCAGGCCATCTTCGAGCGCACCTACGGCAAGGTAGAGCGGGGCGCCTTCCGCCCCAGCCCAAGCCCGCCCGCACCAGCCTGGACGACCGGAAGTACTCCATCCAGGCCCAGAAGAAGGGGCCGGAATACCTGCTGGCGGACGGCTATAACCTCATCTTCGCCTGGGAGGAGCTGAAGGCGGTGGCCCGGGACAACCTGGACGCCGCCCGGCAGATGCTCATGGAGGTGCTCAGCAACTACCAGGGCTTCAAGCAGAATATCGTCATTCTGGTGTTCGACGCCTACAGGGTGCCCCGCAGCGTCCAGGACGTGACGAAGTACCACAACATCTACGTGGTCTACACCAAGGAGGCCGAGACGGCGGACACCTACATTGAGCGGGCCACCTACGAGATCGGGAGGCACCACCGGGTGCGGGTGGCCACCTCCGACGGGGCCGAGCAGCTCATCATCCTGGGCCACGGCGCCCTGCGGCTGTCGGCCTCCGCCTTCAAGGCCGAGGTGGAGCAGGCCGCCGGCCAGATCTCCGCCATTCTGGCGGCCAACAACCGTTCCGCCCCCTCCCAGCCGGTGGCCGCCGCCCTGGAGAGGGCCCGGCGCAGACAGGAGGACAAGCCATGATCCCCATGGAAATCATCGCCACCATCCGCAGCGACTTTCCCACCAAGTTCGGCATCCCCCGCCAGAGCGGCCTGGTGGAGGAGCTGCGGGCCACCGTGGTCTTCGAGCCGGAATACCGCAGCCCCGACGCGCTGCGGGGGCTGGAGGACTTCTCCCACCTCTGGCTCATCTGGCAGTTCTCCGAGGCCGTGCGGGACAAGTGGTCTCCCACGGTGCGGCCCCCCCGGCTGGGGGGCAACACCCGCATGGGGGTGTTCGCCACCCGCTCGCCCTTCCGGCCCAACCCCATCGGCCTGTCCTGCGTGCGGCTGGAGGGCATCCGGAGAGAGCCGGAGCTGGGTCATGTGCTGGAGGTCTCCGGGGCCGATCTGATGGACGGCACCCCCATTCTGGACATCAAGCCCTACATCCCCTACGCCGACTGCCGCCCGGAGGCCAGCGGCGGCTTTACCGGCAGCGGCGGCGGGGCCACCCTGGCGGTGGACTTTCCCGCCGGAGCCCTGCTGGAGCGGGTGCCCGCGGACAAGCGGGCCGCCCTCACCGGCGTGCTCTCCCGCGACCCCCGCCCCCCCTACCAGCACGATCCGGAGCGGGTATACGGGCTGGACTTCGCCGGGGTCAACATCCGCTTCACCGTGGACGGGGACACCCTCACCGTCCGGGCGGTGGAGCGCATGGCGGACAAACAAAACAGGACAAAATAGATAAAACGCCGGGCGGCCAAGGCCGCCCGGCGCTTTTACGTCTATGCCGTCTGCTCCAGCAGGAGCGGGTAGAGCTCCGCCTCTCCCGTCCCCTGGAACCAGAAATTCCAATAGTCATCCATGTAGTAGTAGACCAGATTCCCAGGGCAGAAGGTCATGCGGTAGTATCCGGAGGTGTCGGTGACGGTAACGCCCTCCGGCTCCTCCGCCGGGGCGGGCAGGGGCCTCTCCCCCTCCGGGCCGTCCGCCTCAGTCAGCCCCCGGAACGACACAGACGGGCGGCGCAGTACTTACTTAGTCACCCAGTGGATAGCCGCACCCTATATACAAGGGGCGGCCCAAACCTTTGTTAATCCCTGGGGCCCAAGGCCTGGCATCCGCTCAGATATTGGGCATCTTTGCAGTGGGCATCATCAGCACCTTTCCGGTACCACGGTATACGTTCACAAGGCCCTCACCAGAGGCGGCCGAGCCGATTAGGCTCTTACCGGAGCGCTCCACGGTGAAGTCCAGGCTCTTACTCCAGGCAATTGCATAGTTGCCGTCCACCTTCAGTACATCGTTCTGGAGGGTGATCTCGATCAATTCCCCCTTGGGACAGTCGGACTCGATACAGAATATGCCGCTGCCGTTGAGGCTCAGGTTAAACAGCCCCTCGCCGCCAGCCACCGCGGAGGAAAGGTTGGAGCGCATGACCGCCTTGTGCTGCAGGCTGGACTCACAGGCCAGAAACAGGCCGTCGTCCAGCACGACGCTCCCACCCCAGTCGGCAGCGTCCATCAAAATAAGGTGCTTATAGGTTGGCTCCAGCACCAGCAGTCCGTCGCCGGTGTACTCCGGCTTAATTGCAGACTCACCACTGGCCTTGCCGCGCACCGCCTTCCCCAGGAAGTCCCCCACGCCCTTAATGCCGGTGGTGGCGTTCACGTTGCCCAGCATCCACTGCATGGCACCCGCCTGAATGGTCACATGGGACTTGTGCAGATGGCATACCAGTTGGCGCTTTTTGACGTTCATCTGTGCGCTGAAGTAGGCCGTTACTGCAGAGGACGGCGAAACGCTCAAATCCCGCTGGTATTCAATGATCTGAAAGGCACCCAACTCAGAGAGCACTTTTACGTCATCATTCTCGGTAAAATTGGAGACCTGGTACATAGGTTTTCCTCCATTCAATTGATATGGGTAGGTCTTTTTATCATAGAAAAGATATATGTTTATTATAATATACTTCCGTCTTCGCCACAAGAAAAATGTATATTTTATAGAAATATCACAAGCAGTAGGAAGCCATCACATCGCCGCATTCAGGAGCACCCCGTTTCCCATATGCCCTCCCCGCTTAACGCCCATCCCGCATCTCGTCCAGCAGCCAACGGCGGTACTCCGCCGCCTCCTGGCTGTCCGGCTGGGCCTGGAGCCAAAAGTCCACCTGCCCCAGCAAGCGCCGCAGGCACTGCTCCTGCGGCTCGGCGTAGATCTCCGCCGGGAAGGCCGCCTCCTTCACCTGGATATAGCGGATACTGTCGAAAAAGTGCAAAATGTCCAGCTTCAGCAGCTCGGGGCGGCCCACATGCCGCCGGGCATTCTCCACCACCCCCGCGCCGTATCGGTAGGCGGTGGCATGGGGCGACACGGGCATGCCCGAGAGCAGCACCCGGGCGATGCGCCGCTGGATGTCCTTGAGCACAGGGTCCGGCACCCGGAGCACCCGCACTCCGCCGTCCCGCTTGGGAACCTCCGCCCGGTGGTAGTGGGCTGGAATCCGGTTGCTGACGGCATACAGGGTGCGGAGGGGAAGCCCCAGGTCCCGGGCCAGGGAGGGGCCCTCTTGATAGACGATTCCCATGGCCGCCCCTCCCTTCCCGGTTCGGAACAAAACCTGCTGTATGGCGAACGGCGCGGCGGTATCCCCCTGCACACCGCAGGTGTGCTGAAATACCGCTGCGGCGCTTCGGCGGAGCGAAGCGAATACGCGTGAGTCTGCGGGACCGGCCGCGATTCGCGGCCGGCTCCGGCGTCTGAGCCGGGCTTCTCTTTTGTTCCGTGGTCCCAGCATAGCACAGCTCCCTGAAAAATACAAGCCGGGCCGCCGGGAATTCCCGGCGGCCCGACTCATATGCAGCATACTTCGGCCGGTGTTACCGCATCTCCTCCAGCGCCCTGTACTGGGTCTTGCCCGCCTCATTCTTGGGAATGGCCTCCAAGGCCCGGATCTGAAAGACCCGCTCCGGGAAGTGCATCTGTTCGCTGAGATACTCCGCCGCCGCCCCGGTCACGGCGGGATCGGGGCTGTCGTGAAAGACCCGGAGGAGGTCGTCCCGCCCCACGCAGGCAAAGCCCGTGTCCGGGAAGCGGGCGGCAAGCAGCCGCTCCACCTCGTCCAGGCCCACCCGGTTGCCGTAGAGCTTGATAAACCGCTTCTTGCGGCCCACGATGTAGTAGAAGCCGTCCCCGTCCCGCCGGGCCATATCGCCGGTGTGGAGCTCCCCGTGCCACTCGTCCCCCAGGGCCAGCTCCTCCGCCCGCCGGGCGTAGCCCATGGCCACGTTTGGCCCGCGGTAGACCAGCTCGCCCACGGTGTCCGGCGCGTCAATGGGCGCGCCGTCCTCCCCCAGCAGGCGGAACTGGCCGCCGGGCACCGGCACCCCCATGCTGCCGCACTTCTCCACCGCCCGCTCGGCGGGCAGGTAGCCCATGCGGGGGGCCGCCTCAGTCTGGCCGTACATGACAAAAAAGCGCCGTCCCGTCCGCGCCGCCCAGTCGGCAAACTCCAGGTGAAGGGCCTCCGGCAGCTTGCCGCCCGCCTGGGTCAGGGTGTTCAGCGCAGGCAGCTCCATCTCCAGCAGGCCCGCCCGCCGGTACATGCGGTAGGTGTAGGGCACCCCGGCCAGGGAGGTGACCCGCTCCCGCTCCACCAGCTCCCAGAAGGGCCGCTCCAGCACGCTGCGCCGGGTGAGCACCAGTGCCGCCCCCGCCAGCAGGTGGGTGTTGACGATGGACATGCCGTAGGAGTAGCTCATGGCCAGGTTGGTGACGGGCCGCTGGCCCTCGTCCAGCTCCAGGTACTCCACGATGGAGCGGGTGTTGGCATCCAGGTTCCGGCCGCTGAGGCGCACCAGCTTGGGGCTGCCGGTGCTGCCCGAGGTGGTGAGCAGGAGGGCCAGCTCCGGGTGGAGCTCCGGCCCCTGCCCGCCGGGGCGGCGGAGCAGAACGCTGTCCTCCACCTCCAGCGCCGGGACAAAGCCCTCCAGCACCCGCCCCGTCTCCGCCGGGAGGTCGCCGGGCACATGGACGAAGGCGGGGCGGTAGGTCTCCAGCAGGCCGCGCAGCAGCTCCGGCGCAATGTGGGCGTCCAGCAGCAGGGGCACTTCTCCCGCCTTTAGGCACCCCAGGTAGCCCAGCAGGGTTCCGGGGGTGTTCTCACACAGCACAAAGACCAGCCGGTGCTCCCCCACAGCCCCGGCAATCCGCTCCGCGGCGGCGTTCAAATCCCCCAGGGTGTACCGTTTCCCCTCCTCGGTGACGGCCAGCAGCCGCTCCGGTCTCCCGGTCGCAGCGCGCAAACAGTTCCATGTGCTCCTCCTATCCAATGATGCGGGACAGGGCGGCGATCAGATCCCTCCCGTCCCAGACCGTATCCATCTCCAGGGCCTGCCCCAGCGGCACCACCCGATCCACGCCCCGCGCCCCCGCCCGGGCCAGCAGGGCGGCCGTCTCCGACGGCTCCAGCCCGCCGCACACCAGGGTCTGCGCCTTGGGCGGGAGCAGGGGGGCCAGCGCCTCCAGACGGGGCAAGTCCGCCTCAAAGAACAGCCCGAAGCCCCCGGCCAGGGAGGGCAGGTTTCCGGACAGCCCCGCCAGCTGGGCCACATAGAGCAGGTTGCCCTGATAGCGCTCCACGGCGACGACGGCAGGCTCCTCCATGGTCATGGCGCAGAGGCACAGCCGCTCCAGCTTGCGGGCCGCCTGGAAGGGGCCGAAGGGGTAGCGCTCCGCCGCCTCGGCGGCCACCGCCTCCCACCACCGGCCGCGGCAGGCGGGGTCTCCCCCGTCCTCCAGCCACAGCACCAGCTTGGGGGCTGGAGCAGGCGTTCTGATCCATCTGGTAGGTGTCATTATAAAACCGGTGGGCCAGCGCCCCCCGCTCCTCCGGCGTGAGGGCGGAGAAGGCCCGCTGGCTGAACACCGCCAGCGACCAGCGGTCGGGGAAGCACAGCTCCACGGCGTGGGGAGGCATGGGCATGGCCCGCACCGCCGCCACCGTGGCGTCGCCGCCCCACACGATCCGGGCGTCGCAGCGGGCGCAGTAGTCCGCCGTGACGGCATCGTCCCGCCCGTAGGTGATCAGGCTGGTGCGGGCCCGCACGGCGGCGTGCTCCGGCCGCTCCAGCACCCGGCGGAGGGCCGCCAGCAGGGGGGCCTCCCCCTCTACCCGCCGGCTGGACAGGCGCACCACGTTGGCGTTCCCCGCCAGCAGGCCGATGGCCAGGGTGTAGGCAAACAGGGCGGGCACATTGGCGGGGGCCAGATGGAAGGCCAGCCCCCGGCCCAGCCGGGGCAGCGGGGAGGCGTGGCGCGCGGCCAGGGCCTCCAGGCGGGCCCGGCGGCACCAGAAGCCGAAGGCGGCGGAGGCCTCCTGCCGCCGGGTGTCCGGGCTGCGGAGCACCTCGGCGGACAGAAAGTCCACCGCCCTGAAAGGACCTGCCCCGGGCCAAGGCCACCGGGCGGTGTCCCGCCCCCCCGCCGCACCACGATATCCGACCACAGGCCGGCGTGGAGGTGGCCCTGGGGGCACTCCATGTAAATGCAGCCGGTCTGCTCGGCCATGCCGTAGTAGTTGCTCACCCGCTCCACGCCGGTGGCCGCCGCCACCCGGGCCTTGAACTCTCCCCGGGGGACACCGCCTCGCCGGCCAGCTTCTTCCAGCCGCCGCCGTGAACCAGGATGCCGTTGGGGATGTCCAGCCTCTCCCCCCGCTCCTCCAGGGCGCGGACGACATGCTTCCAGATGATGAAGGTGAAGCCGAAGAGGAAGATGGTCTCCCCCTGGTGCTCCTCCAGGAAGGCCCGCACCCCGTCCAGATCCAGCTCCATGTGCTCGTCCAGGGCATAGCAGGGCCTGGTGCCGAAGATAGAAAAGCCCAGAATGCCCGCCCCCCGGGCGGAGAACATGGCGCGGTTACGCAGAACCTGCCTGCTGTCCAGCACCAGGAAGGGCAGCCGCCGCTCCCCCAGGAAGTCGGACATGATCTGGCAGAGGGCCTGCTGCTGGCAGGCGGAGGTGGCACCGTCCAGAAAGATCCTGGACACCCGCTGCCCGGTGGTGCCGGAGGACGTAATGGTCTTGAACACCTCTCCCTCCGGGATGCTCCGCAGCTCCAGTTCCTTGAACAGGGACACCGGCAGCATGGGGGCGCTCTCCACCGTACATTCCATGTGGGCGGGGCAGCCCAGGGCGTCCAGCAGGCGGCCGTACTCCGGGCAGTGCTCCCGGTGAAACTGGGTCAGCTCGGTGAGCAGTCCGGCGTAAAGCGCCCGCTTCTCCGTCCGGGCCGTGGAATAGGGCTTGTATTGCAGCAGCGTGTTCAGCTCCACACCGGCTTCACTCCTTTCCTTTGAGAATATAGGGCTCCCCGTGGCCGGGGCAGATGCGCAGGCCGGGGGGCAGCCCCCGGAGAATGGGCTCCGTGACGGCGCGGTAGTCCGTCTCGCTCCCGCCGGGCAGGCGGAGGATGACCTCCTCCCCCGGAATCAGGTAGTCCCCGGAGAAAAAGGTGTCCCCGTCCAGGAAAATTCCCGCGCTCCCCGGCGTGTGGCCGGGCAGGGCCACGGCGCGGAGCCGGTGTCCCCGCCATACGTACTCCCAGGCGCGCTCATAGGTCTCATCCGCCGGCCGGCAGACGAAGGGCGGATAGGACACCCCCGGCTTGCCCCGGAAGGCGAGATAGACCTCCATCCTCCGGGTCATGTTGAGCCGGGTGTCCCCCAGGCCGGCGCTGCACGCGGCGGTGGCCGCCACCCGCACCCCGGGCCAGCGGTTTCGCAGCGCCTCCAGCCCGGCCATGTGGTCGCAGTGCTCGTGGGTCAGGAGGATCCGTTCCGGCGTCCACCCCAGCGCCTCCAGCCGCTCCAGCGGCCCCCTGGGATCGTTGGGGTCGATGACCACCGCGCGCCCCGCCTCCCCCAGCAGATAGCAGTTGCTCTCCGCCAGCGGCTCCGTCCACCGCTCCAGACGCAGCACGGCTCAGAGCTCCACGCCGTACTTGGCCAGAATCTCCTTGCCCTTCTCATAGGAGGAGAAATCCAGCACGTCGGCGGTGCCGATGCTGATTTTGAAGGTCTCCTCCATGTCCCCCATCAGATCCATGTGGCCAAGGGAGTCCCACAGGGGGATGCCCCGGTACTTGAGGCCGGGCAGCTCCTCCGGCTTGACCCGGAAGGCGGTGAGGAACAGGCGGTCATACTTCTCCAGATTTGTCATAGCTCGTTTCCTTTCTATCCCGCGGCGTAAGTACCAAATGGGGCGGGCCTTCGGCCCGCCCCATGCCGCTTAATACTTGCAGTGGAAGCGCTTCTCGTACTCCGCCTTGAGCTCGTCGCGGAAGTCGGGGTGGGCAATTTCGATGAGGTTGCGGGCGCGCTGGCGGAGGGTCTGGCCCTTCAGCGCGGCCACGCCGTACTCGGTGACGATGTAGTCCACGTCGTTGCGGCTGGTGGTGACGGCGGCGCCCTCATCCAGCAGCGGCACGATCTTGGAGATTTTGCCCTTGACGGTGGAGGGCATGGCCATGATGGACACGCCGCCCTTGCTGGCGGAAGCGCCGCGGACGAAGTCCACCTGGCCGCCCACGCCGGAGATCTGCTTGGGGCCGATGCTCTCGGAGGCCACCTGGCCCATCAGATCCACCTGTACGCAGGAGTTGATGGACACCATGTTCTCGTTCTGGGCGATGACAAAGGGGTTGTTGACATAGTCCACAGGGCGCAGCTCCACGTCGGGGTTGTGATCCACGAAGTCGTAAAGGCGGCGGGTGCCCATCAGGAACGCCACCTCAAACTTGCCGGGGTGGAGGGTCTTTTTGGCGTTGGTGATGACGCCGGCCTCGGCCAGCTCCACCACGCCGTCGGAGAACATCTCGGAGTGGATGCCCAGGTCCTTCTTGTGCTTGAGGAAGAGGAGCACGGCGTCGGGGATGGCGCCGATGCCCAACTGTAGGGTGGCCCCGTCGGGCACCAGGGAGGCGCAGTGCCCTCCGATGGCCTTCTCAATGTCGCCGATCTTGGGGGGCTTGAGCTCAATGATGGGGGCCTCATGCTCCACGATGCAGTCCAGATCCTTGACGGACACCAGGCTGTAGGGGCCGGTCCAGGGCATCTGGGGGTTCACCTGGGCGATGACCAGCTTGGCCTGCTTGACGGCCTCCAGGGTGTAGTCCACCGACACGCCCAGGGAGCACATGCCGTTCTCATCGGGAGGCGTCACCATGACCATGGCCACGTCCACCGGCATAGTGGAGCTGAACTGGCGGGGCACCTCAAAGAAGAAGCTGGGGGTGAAGTCGCCCCGGCCCTCGGCGATGGCATCCCGGCTGGTTCCGCCCACAAAGAAGGCGTTGTGGCGGAAGTTATCGGCATACTCGGGCTTGCAGTACTCGGCCTTGCCCATGGCCACCATGTGGACGATCTCCACATCCTTGTAGGCCTTGGCGTTGGCCACCATCACGTCCAGCAGATAGGACGGCTCGCCGCAGGCGTGGGCCACCACCACCCGGTTGCCCGACTGGATGTGGTTGACCGCATCCTCCGCGCTCATCAGGTGCTGCTTGTAATATTCCTTCCAATTCATACGATACACACCCTCTATTCTTTGGATTTTAAGACTGGGCTCAGCGTGCCAGATAGTCCCGGCCGATGCGGTCGGCCTCCAGGATGGCGTCGTAGACCTCCTGGGCGGTGATATCGGCGCGCAGGTTCTTGGTGGACTGAGTGGGCACCACGGCGGCCTCCGCCACCTTTTTCAGGGTCTCTGGCACGATCTCCTTCACCCCGAGCTGGGCCAGGGTCAGGGGCAGGCCGGTGTCCCGCAGGAACCGCGAGCACCTGCTCCAGCTCCTCCTGGGGGGCCTTCTCCAGCACCAACTGAACCAGGGTGCCGAAGGCCACCTTCTCGCCGTGGTACATGCCGTGGGCCTGGGGCTCCTGGGCAAAGCCGTCGTTGACGGCGTGGGCGGCGGCCAGGCCGCCGTTCTCAAAGCCCAGGCCGCTGAGGTAGATTGTGGCCTCCACCACGTCCTCCAGCGCGGGGGTGACCTCGTGCCGCTCCACCGCGGCCAGGGCGTCCCGCCCCTTCTCCATCAGCAGGTCGTAGCAGAGGCGGGCCATCATCAGCCCGGTATTGGACACGTTGCCCCGGGCCATGGTGCGGGCGCCGCTGTTCTTGCAGGCCCGGGCCTCAAACCAGGTGGACAGCGCGTCGCCCAGGCCGGCGGCAAAGAGCCGCCTGGGGGCGTTGGCGATGATGCCGGTATCGACCAGAACCAGATCCGGGTTGCGGCGCATGAGCACGGCCTTGATAACCACCCCGGCGTCGTTGTAGAGCACGGCCACGCCGGAGCAGGGCGCGTCGTTGGAGGCCACGGTGGGGATGATGACGCAGGGCAGGCCCAGATTTTCCGCCACGGCCTTGGCGGTGTCCAGGGCCTTGCCGCCGCCCATGCCCACCACCACGTCGCAGCCCTGGGCCCTGCACTCGTCCATCTTGGCAAAGACCTCGTCCTTGGTGGCCTCGCCGTGGAAGGTGGTGAACACCACCTCCTTCTCCTGCTCGGCCAGGCTGGCCTCCACCTGGGCGCCGAAGCGCCCGCGGCTGTTGTCGGTGCAGATCACCAAAAACTTATTTCCCAGCTTCTTGGCGCTGCGGCCCAGGTTGGCCAGCTCTCCCGCGCCCTGCGCATAGCGGGCCGGGGCCTTGATTGCATATGTCATTGCATTGTCTCCTTTTTATTGGGCTACCGGAAGGCCAGCCGCAGCTCCAGATCCGCCGCCAGCACGCCCTCCACAAACACCTGCCCCCGGCAGGCTGCGATGGCCCGCTCCGCCTTCTCCTCCAGAAGGGACACGTGGATTTCCAGCGTATCCCCCGGCAGAATCTTCCGCCGGAAGGTGGCCTCCCGCACCCCCATGAACAGGGGGAGCTTCCCGGCGTAGCGCTCCGTGGTCATCATCAGGATGTCCGCCGCCTGGGCGGCGGCCTCGATGGTGTAGACGCCGGGGAGCACCGGCGTGCCGGGGAAGTGGCCCGCGAAGCAGGGCAGCTCCGGCCGGGCGCGGAAGGAGGCCACCGCCTCCTCCCCGGGCACCAGGCGGCTCACCGTGTCGATGAACAGCATGGGCTCCCGGTGGGGCAGGATGTCCAGCACCTCCTCGTGGGTCAGGCTCCGCGCCTGCTGCCCCTTCAGGGCCTCGGCCAGCTTCTCCTTCACCGGCAGCAGCTCCTCCCACCCGCTGAGGAAGATCAGCCGCCCGGCGGGCACTGCCAGATCGCTGACGTTGGCACAGCGGGAGGGGCAGCCGCACACCACCAGTACCGCCGGGTACTTCACCCCAGCCTGGGCGGTGACGAACTCCGCCTCCGGGAAAAAGCCGCCGATGCGCTTGACCAGGGCCACCCGGTCATACCGGGGATTACAGCCGCCGCAGTAGCGGACGCCGATCTGCCGTTTATCCGCCATGGCGCATCTTCAGGATGGAGCGGGCCTCGTCCAGCAGCTCCGGGCTGATATCCTGCACCAGCACCGCCCGCTTGATGTGCGGGAGGTGCTCGGTCAGCGCGGTCTGGATCAGCTCCTCGGTGGTCAGGTCGGCCGCCGGACAGCCGGCGCACTTGCCCTTGAGCTTGAAGCGGACGACGCCGTCCTCCACCTCAATAATCTCCATCTCACCGCCGTGGGTGCGCAGGAGCGGGCGCACGTGCTCGTCCAGCACGGCCTCGATGTCCTCATACATGGCGGATGCCTCCTTTTGCAAAGCCGGAGGGCGGCGGATTGCCGCCGCCCTCCGGTCGAATACAGATGCGATTCGAATATGGTTTTTGCTTACTCCTTGATGTGGGCGATGGCCTTGGCCAGCTCTTTCTTGTGGGCCAGGTTGCCCTGACGGGAGATCATGATGCGCTGGGCCTGGGGAGAGCCGGCACCGTGCATGGACTCGGTGCGGTAGCCGACGGCGGCGGTGCCCAGGGACAGGTTCTCAATGAGGCGCAGAATGCGCAGGCGGTTCTCGGTGGAGACGGTGGACACGCCCTTGAGGTACTTGTCGATGACGGGCCCCAGCTTCTCGTCGCGGAAGTCGGCCTCGCCGGGGGCGGTGACCATCAGGCCGCCGGCGATGTCCTCGGCCAGACGGACGATCTCATAGGGGAAGCGGGTCACGTTCTGCTTGCAGACGTTGGCCAGCAGCAGGTCGATCATGTAGTTGCCGCTCTCGGTGGGGGCGCCCTCGGCGGAGCAGGCGATGCCGCAGCAGTACAGGGTCTCGTTTAGGTGGGTCATCTCGATGAGCTTATCCTTGATGTGGCTGGCCTTGTTGGCGCCGTTGTAGTCGGCGGCCACGGCGGCGGCGCCGATGAGCACGTCGCCCACGCCCACCTTACAGCCGCCGTAGCTCTGGCGGTGATAGCCGGCGAACCGCTCCACCAGCATGCCGGCGTACTCCGTCTCGCCGTTCATGAAGATGCGGTCGTTGGGCACGAACACGTGGTCGAACACGGTCAGGGCCTCCACGCCGCCGAACTCGCTGTTGCCCACGTCCATCTCGCTGCCCTCCAGCTTGCGGGTGTCGCAGCTCTGGCGACCGATGATCATGAACAGGCCCTTGGTGTCCAGGGGAACGGCGAAGGAGATGGCGTAGTCCTTGTCGTCGGGGCCCATGGACTGGGTGGGCATCACGATGACCTCGTGGCTGTTGATGATGCCGGTCTGGTGGGCCTTGGCGCCGCAGACCACCACGCCGTCGGGCCGGCGCTCCACCACATGCAGGAACATGTCGGGGTCGTCCTGGGCGTGGGGGGCCTTGGAGCGGTCGCCCTTGACGTCGGTCATGGCGCCGTCCACGGTCAGGTCGTTCTCCTGGCAGTAGAGCATGAACTTCTTGAAGTTCTCATGATAGCTGGTGCCGTACTTCTTGTCGATCTCATAGGTGGTGGAGTACTCGGCGTTGAAGGCGTCCATGCCCACGCAGCGCTGGAAGCAGGCGGCGGTCTTCTGGCCCAGCAGGCGCTGCATCTTCACCTTGTTGCGCAGATCTTCGGTGGAGCGGTGGATATGGGTGAAGCGGTTGATGCGCTCGCCGGTCTCGGGGGAGATGGCGGTCATCAGCTCCTGATACTCGGGCATCTGGGCCAGGTCATAGGTCATACGCACGCTGTTCAGGGAGGGCCGCAGGATCGGATTGTCGACCGGATTCTCCACCTTCTTGCCGAACATGTAGATTTCCATGGGGATCTTACGGATGCTTTCGATGTACTGTTCGCCGGTCATGAGTGCCATAATAGAGGACTTCCTTTCTCAATCAGATTCAATCAATCTATGTTTTTGAATACTCAGAACTCAATGGAACTACTGGTTCGCCTTGTCGTCGGCGGCACCGACGGCCACCTGCTCGGAGGCCTTCTTTTTGCCCTCAAAAAGCATAAAGAACAGAATCAGACCCACTGCGAGTCCCCAGGCGGCACCCTGGATGGCCAGCACCGCGCCCATGACGCCGCAGATACCCCGCTCGATGTCGGTGCGGCACATGTTCATGGCCAGTTGGGTGCAGATGAAGCCCTGCACGATCAGGGTCAGGGACAGGGCTACGGGCAGCACGGGCTGTAGCAGGGAGGAGATGGGGATCAGGGCCACGCAAATAAAGGTACACCAGCGGAAGGTACCGGCACCGGAGTAGATGGACTCCATGGCCTTGGGGCCCTCCTTGTACCGCTGGGACACAGCGGCAGTAACGGCCGCCCACAGGGGACCGCAGGTCTGGGTGTAGGGGCAGCACAGCGCCATGGCCACGTTCCGGATACCGCTGATGACGTTGGAGCGGTTGGCGTTGAAGTCAATCTTCTCATCCTGGCGGACCTCATCGGCGGAGCGGAGCAGCTCCTCCGAGGTGACGAAGTCGCCAAAGGCAATGATATACACCACGATAGCGGTGGGGATGGCGGCAATCCAGGTCGCCGCGCTGGGCCAGCCGATGGCAAAGGGAGACAACTGGTTCCAGATGTTGCCGAACTCTGGGATCTTGATGAGGGGCCACAACTGAACAGCAGGCACCGCGATCTCCTTCACAATGGGGCCCAGAACGACACCGATGATGATAGCCGGCAGCATACCGAACTTGCCGATTAAATCAATGGCCTTGTATTTCCGGCGCAGGTTGGCCCATATGGGACTGAACAGGCAGAAGTAGGCCACCAGCACACCCACGGTAATAGAGATGGGATACGTCCAGAAACGACCGGTTTCTCCCATCTCGCCGATGATGGCCGCTAAGCCGCCGCCCATCAGTACGCCGGCCTTTACGGAGTTTGGCACCAAGTGTACCATCTTGCCGCCGATGCCGGTGATGCCGAACACCAGGAAGATAAGGCCCAGAATCAACTGCATAGCAATCAGCGCCTGGGTACGCTCAGGGCCCATCTCATATCCGTCGGTCAGGAAGGCGGTAATGATGGGAATGGCAGGGGTGATCCACCCGGGCACCACGGGGTCGCCCAGCAACACATGCAGGTTGTAGAAGAAGCCGTTAATGATGACCATGGACAGGGCTACACCGTACGAAACGCCCAGGACCTCTTGCAGCACGGGGATAGCGCCCAGGCAGGTCGCACACATGAACACGGCCTGCACCATCTCGGGAACCGACCATTTGTAGTGGACAAAGGGGAGGCGGATCTTGAAAATACCGGCCTTCCAGTAGGGCTGTTCTTCACCGTATTTACGGTAACGGCTGACAAATTGTTCGTTTGCCATTTACGTTCCCTCTTTCTCATCCCAAACAGGAGTTTTGTCAGTCTCGCTGCGACAGTTGGCCAACTGTTCGTGACACTCCTTCTTCTTATGCATTTCACATGCCAACTTCAAAAAAAAGGCCCAATCAACTGCCGCGCAGTTGATTGGGCTTTTCCCCCGAGAAATCCCTCTCCCTGTTTGCTGCATTTCTGCATCAAGAGATCATCGGTTAATTTAAACTTATCTAACTGAAACCAATTGACCTGCCGCAATTCTGTAGGCTGGTGCATTTTTACAGCGCCCGTTTCATTTTTGCAGCAACTCTTCAAACTTGCGGCGTTTACGAACAAAGGTGGCGCTGTCCATCCCCAGGCTGGCCGCCGCGGCTACCGCACCGTCCCGTACTTCTCATAGGCGCGGCAGATGTACTCGTACTCGAACCGCGCCACCTCCAGCTTCAGGTTCACACGCCCAGTCTCGTCCCCGCCGTGGCTCTCCCCCTCAAATCGGCAGGCAATGGGCAGCTCGGAGGGCTGGATCTCGTCCCCGGCGCTGAGGATCACCGCCTGCTCCACTACGTTTTTCAGCTCCCGCACGTTGCCGGGCCAGACGTAGCTGTATAGAATCTCCATGGCTGCGTCGGCAAACCGCTTCTGATAGCGGTACTTCTTGTTCATGTCCTTGAGAAAGCTCTCCACCAGTGGGCGAATGTCCCGCTTGCGCTCCCGCAGGGGCGGGATCTCGATGGGCACCACATTGAGCCGGTAGTACAGATCCTCCCGGAAGGTCTTTTCATGCACCATGTCCAGCAGGTTCCGGTTGGTGGCGGCGATGATGCGCACGTCCACCGAGATGGAGCGTACGCCTCCAACTCTTCTTACCTGCATCTCCTGCAGGACGCGGAGGAGATGTACCTGCATCTCAAGGGGCAGGTCGCCCACCTCGTCCAGAAAGACGGTGCCCTTGTCGGCGCTCTCAAACACACCCATCTTTCCCTCTTTGCTGGCCCCGGTGAAGGCCCCCTTCTCATAGCCGAACAACTCGCTCTCGATCAGGCTGGCCGGGATGGCGCCGCAGTTGATGCCGATGAAACTCTGCCGGGCGCGGGCGGAGTTTTCGTAGATGTACCGCGCGAACTGCTCCTTGCCCACGCCGGTCTCCCCCAGCAGCAGGATCGTCGTGTCCAGGGCGGCCACCTTCTGGGCCCGGGCCAGCACCTCCAGCGTGCGGGGATCGGCCGCCACCATGCGGGAGACAAACCTCTGGTTGCGCTGCAAGAACTCCATTTCGGAGCGGCGGCGCTCCTCGCTCTCCTGATACTTCCGCTGCAGGCCGTAGATCTCCGTCATATCCCGGACCACCGTGATGATCATGGTGATCTCCCCGCTGCTGTCAAAGTGGGGGGTGTGCTGGTGATGAGCGCCTGTTTGCCGGTGCGGAAGGTCTGCTCCAGCGTCACCGGCTTTCGAGTCTTGAGCACCCCCAGGGAGCCGGAGCGGTCAATCATGCCGGTAGCGACAATCTCCTGCATGCTTTTGCCCAGCACGTCCTCCCGCCGCAGGCCGGAGACCTCCTCATAGGCGCGGTTGATCAGGATCGTGTTGGCCTGTCCGTCCGTAATGTAAAGTCCGTCATAGATGCTGTTCAGGATCGTAAAGAGCTGCCGGTTGAGCTCCCGCTCGCTTCCCCGCAGCAGCGTGGCGTTTTCAGCAATGAAAATACGCTCGGACTCCTGCATCCGTCTCCTCCCCTTCTTGCGTTCCGTCAGCTCTTGGGTACTTCCCCCTCCAGTATTACAATGGGCATGCCGCACTTCCCGGTAATAAACGTATCGAAGCGGTCCAGCTCCGCCGCATCCCGAAACGCCGAGACGGGGATGATATACGCCCCCTGCCCGAAATAGAGGAACCGCCAGTCCTTCAGAGCGGCCAAATGGCTGACCTCCCGGTAGCGAACCGACGTGGCTTCCTTCCCCACTGTGGTACGGATATGGTCTTCCTGGAACAAAAACTCCACACGGGCGGGATATTCGCCCCGTTTTTCCGCATCACGGATCGCTTTCCGGCACGTCTTGGCAGGCGCGCCGCGCGCGGGGGATCACCGCGAACTGCAGAACAATAAACGCAATACCCAAAATGCGTATGGGCAGGACCGTATGATTCCAGTTAAATACCAGCAGAACGGCGATCACCAAAGCCACGCTGATCAGGGCGGGATAGGCCATCACCTCCATCCTGTGCTTCTGGAACAGCTTCCAGGTGGCCTTTGCCATGGCCTGATACGCCTGCCTGTCATACGTGCTCTCAATCCGGAAGTCGCTCTCGGGATTCATGCTCCATCCTCCTTCCAATCTGTGTTGCGTGCATGCCCAGTTTACCACTCCAAACTTAGAATTGCAAGAAAATACCTCTGCCGGCGGATGGCTGTCATTATCAGGGACATCGGGAGAGCCGGCCACTGGACTGTGAACGTGGTACAAGCTTTGCGCCTAGCCTAACGTTTGCTACGCTATTTCAAACTATTACGAGCTTATTGTTAGTGCCTGCATCGTCCCTAATGCCCGAAAACTGCACATGAAAATCCTGCCTCTGGAGCACATCCGGGACGACTTGGAGGCTGCTAGGGTGTGGGTACTCCTGCACATGTTCTATTTGGATTTGGACGACGCTCTGCGAAAAGGTGAACTGGCGGCCCTGCGGTTGGACATGTGGACATCCAAGGCCGGACAATTCCGGTGCGCAGGCAATACGTCCGTAACCCTGACTGCTCCCTGGAGCTGACCCGCTCCAAAACGGAGAACTCCGTCGGGCAGGTGTCCATCCCACAGGCTGCCGTGGAACTGCTCATCCAGGAGCACGAAAAGCACCCGGACAGAATGGTAAACCTCTATAAGTAAATTTTAAAAATACGGGCCTAGAGCACCTCATGTTCCACGACCTCAGGCCCACCTTTGCTACAACAGCCCTGCAAAATGACGTGGATGTCAAAAAGGTTTTTCCATTCTGGGACACTACGACGCCGGGTTTACCCTGCGCACCCGCACCTATACCACGCGGTAAAAACAGGGTGAAGTGGCCCATACCGCTATCTTTAGCCTGCATCTTGCGCTCGGCCGCCCGTAAACGGGCATATTATCTTCTATTTGAAACTTTCTTGTCACTATCACTGCTTTTTGCTAAAGCATATGGGGGAAGCCCACCAGTATAGCTGGTGGTTCTTTCTCCCCCAAAAATAAAGCCGCCCTTTTCAAGCGAAAAGAGCGGTTTTTGTGTCATTCAACTTCAATCTGGATATTTTTGCTTGGCAATTTTTCAACCTTTGATTCTGCCAAGTATCTCCCTCAATCGGCTATTTGTATATGATAACAGGAACCTGTTTTACCTTTTTGCCTGCCTGTATTCTTTCCAATGCAAACACCATATTTGGAGTTCGTTCAAAAAAGCCGATATCTCTTTTCCAACTGAGTCCGCATTTGCAGTGGAACAGACCGATAAACTGTTGCTTCATCTTCCGGCCACAATTGGGGCAGACCCGTTTACTGCTCATCAGTGTTCCTCCAGCTGGGTGGTGGAAGCGTCCGCACAGGAAATGCCATACTGCCGGAGCAAATCTCGCGCACGCGCCTCCCCGTCTTGGCTAATTCGTATAGGAGCTTTTCCACAGTCATTAAGTACCAGCCCGCCGCATCCAACCGGCTCAGCGCGCTGCGGTCGTGGCCCTTCCAGGTCAGGCGGAGCTTCTCGGCCGTTCGGATCGGTTTATGCCGAATCCCTTCGGTAGGGCATTCCTGCCAAGAAGTCAGATACAAAAGCATTAAAGTCAGCTCGTCAATGATCTTGTCCATATCCTGCATCTGGCTGACCCTCCAGCATTTCAATCCTGTGGTCTCCCACCAGGGATTTCATCATTTGTATTGCACTGGCGTTGAGCCGCAGCAAGCGCTCACTTTGGGGAACGCCCTGCCGGATCAGCTCTGCATTAATGCTCTCCAGGTTTGCCAGAACAATCAACTGGTGAAGGCTTGCCTCATCGCGGATGTTGCCTGGGCTGTCAGGGTGTGCCTGCCTCCATTCTTTTGCGGTGATGCCGAACAGGGCTACATTCAGGACATCAGCCTCGCTGGCATAAGTAAAGCTCTGACGTTGTGGGGTGATGTCCGGAGGGATCAGCATATCCTTGATCGCATCGGTATGGATCCGATAATTGATTTTGGCCAGTGTCCGGTTGAGATTCCAGCCAAGGGCAAGCCGGCTGTTTTCATCCGCCTTTAGCCGCTGGTAGTCCTTGATGATGTATAGCTTGAACTCAGCAGAAATCCAGGAGGCAAACTCGAAAGCAATATCCCTGTGCGCAAATGTACCGCCATATCTCCCAGCTTTAGAAAGATCCGATTGCGCTGGTCGCGTCAACCCACTTTTCGGAACATGGTAAACGTGTTAGACCAGCCTGGATCCTAAACCCGTCGAATTCGACGGGTTTAAATTCCGGATTGTTGAGTTGCTCCCATAACCCCAGAAATTCAATTGTGTCCCGGTTCCGCATCCAATTCTTGATCACATCATCCGGGGCGTCGCTCTTATAGCGTGCAATATCTGTCAGGGAGATGTAGTCGTTCTCATCGCCGCTGGAAACGACGGCAATATCTGTCCCTTTGGCATGAATATGATCTTTCATAGGCTTCTTTGACGCCATGCGCTCACACTCCTTGTGCAATGATCTGATCCAGCAGCCCTTGGCAGCCCGCCAGCACATCCCGCCAGGTGGCATCGAAATCGTCGGTGTACCAGGGGGCGGCTACCTCCTGATCCGGGTGGCCGGCGTATTCCATCAGGAGGTGCATCTTGTCGTTGAAGTCGCCGCCGCAGATGCGATACATGTTGCGGAGGTTGGCCTGTCCATTCCAATGAGCAGGTCATACTCCTCGTAGTCGCGGTTGCGGAGCTGCCGGGCGGCATGGCCGCCGCAGGCGATACCGTGCTCCGCCAGCTTTCGCCGAGCAGGCGGGTAGACCGGGATTGCCTAGCTCCTCCCGGCTGGTGGCCTCCGAGGCGATCTGGAACCGGTCCTCCAGTCCCGCCTTTTTCACCAAGTTCTTCATCACATACTCGGCCATCGGGCTCCGACAAATATTGCCATGACACACAAAAAGGATCTTCTTCATGCTCCAGACACCCCACTGATACTATGTTGCTCTCAGTATAACAGGTATTGTCCGGTTCGTCGAGTTCTTCCCGCAGCCATGCTCCGGCTTGGATCTGTTCCAGCAGCTCCACCTTTGTCCAGTGGTGCCCCAGAGCGGCCCGGAGATACCAGGTGCGCTCGTCAAAGCTCTCACAGCCTTCTAGGATGGCCATATTTTGTGTCCAGCCCAGCTTCAGGGCCAGCGCCCTCAGCTCTGAATTGTCGGCATAGGCGCGGTAAAATTCCCGCATCCGCCGCAGGTTTCGCGGGGAGAATCCTCTATCCCCAGGGTAGTTTGCCTGGAGATACTCGGCGGCCATGACCGCCGTGCCCTTCTCCGGGTGGGCACAGACGATCTTGCCGATCTCAAAGTACAGCTCCATCTGCGGGAACTCCGCCCCCATGAGCTGATCCAGCATCCCATACATGGCGCTGTAATCGGTTGGCTTTCTGACGTTCATTGAGCTCTCCTTTCTGGCGCCCCGCGCCTGCTTTGATCGCAAAAGGGAGCACGGCGTCTGATGCACCGTGCTCCCTTTTGTGGTCAACTACATAAGTGTTTGGAAGATGTCGCTCTCCAGAGTCACCACATCTTCCAGTGGAATCTCTGTCCCGTCTGTCAAAACCAGGCTCCGCTCCAGTTCTCTGAGCTTTTTCAGTCGGCCGGTGGTGGTCAGGTAAGCCCCGCCGTCCTTCTTTTCGTCCCGCTGGAACCAAGTGACGGTGAGCTCCGGCCGTTCGTCCATGTACTCCAGCAGCACGGCCTGCCTCCGGTCCAACTCTGCCTTGGTGTCCTCATCCAACTCTATCTTCTGCTCCGTCAGCCGGGCGGTCTCGGCAATGGCGGCCCCGTGGCCGCTCAGGGCGGCGAAGGGGCTGAAAATCGCGGCCCGGTCACGGATGGGCATCCGGGGGTGCCGCTTGGAGGTGGGATGCGGGAGGTTTATGATGTCGTCGTATGGCCCACTCATGCCTGATGCCCTCCGATCGTTTGGTTGCGCTCTTTGGCCGTGGCGCCATCCTCCAGGTTCATCCCCTTGAGGATGGCGTTCTTGCCGTACCGCTTCTTGATGCCCAGCATGGCCTCCTGGAGCTTCCGCTCCCGGGCATGGGCAGCCTCGTCCGCCTGTTCCTGTTGTTCCCTGGCGGAGTAGTCGGTGAACAGATCCATCTGCTCCGCCTCGTGCCCATTGGGGGCCTCCGCCTCATCCAGCAGCTTGTTGGCGCTGATGCTTAAGCGGCGGATCAGCAGGTTTTTGTCCGCAATCCGATCGTAGAGGGCCGCCGCCGCTTTCTGCAAGTCATTGGCGGACGAGGTGTATGGGAAATTCTCCGTACCCACGGCGTGCTTGGGGATGCTCCGCCCGTAGCGGTCAGTGGCTACCGGGCCGTGGTAGTTCTGACGGCGGCCCGGGTCGTCCAGGTTCTCCCGGTCATAGCCCACGGTGAGCACAAGCTGGTTGGTCACCAGGCCCTTGTCCACCAGCTCCAAGGCCAGGGCGTCCGCCATCTCCCGCACCACCAGACGGGCCTTGTCAAAGTCATAGGGGTACTGGAGCACCTGGCCGGAGACGATGCTCTTGTTCTCCGGCTTGTACGCCTTCACGTCCGCGATGGTGCAGGGCTCCCAGCCCCAGGCGTGGTCGATCAAAATCTCCGCGTTGACCCCGAACAGCTTGTAGAGCAGCTCCTCATTGTGGTAATCTGTAGGCTTGCCAATGGAGCACCGGGCGATGTCCCCCATGGTGTACAGGCCGTTGGCCTCCAGCCTGCCCGCGTAGCCCTTGCCCACCCGCCAGAAGTCCGTCAGAGGCCGGTGCGCCCAGAGCAGGCGGCGGTAGCTCTCCTCCGTGAGCTTGGCGATGCGGACGCCGTGCCGGTCGGCCCGGATATGCTTGGACACGATATCCATGGCAATCTTGGCCAGATACAGGTTGCTCCCCATTCCCGCCGCAGCGGTAATGCCGGTGGTGTTCAGAATATCCAGTAGAATGGTCTGGGTCAGCTCCCGGGCCGTCATCTTGTAGGTATCCAGGTAGTTGGTCACGTCCATGAACACCTCGTCGATGCTGTAGGGGAAGATGTCCTCCGGCGCAATGTATTTCAGGTAGACCCTGTAAATCTTTGTGCTCCAGTCGATATAGTGGGCCATTCTGGGCGGGGCCACCAGGTAGTCCAGAGCCAGAGACGGGTTCTCCTGCACCGACCGGTCGTGCCAAGAGGCGCCGGTGAACCGCCGGCCCGGGGCCTGCCGCTGCCGCCGGAGGTTGACCTCTTTGACCTTCTGCACCACCTCGAAGAGCCTGGCCCGGCCTGAAATGCCGTAGGCCTTCAGGGAAGGGGTTACGGCCAGACAGATGGTCTTGTCCGTCCGCCGCTTGTCCGCCACTACCAGGTTGGTGGTCATGGGATCCAGCCCCCGCTCCACACACTCCACCGAGGCGTAAAAGCTCTTCAAATCGCAGCAAAGGTAGCACTTTTCCTTCACGCCCCGGTCATCTCCTTTCCATCTTAGTATATCACGGGCGCTGTCCAATTATCGGGTTCAGCCCAGCACGGCGTCCAATTCTTCCTGTGTGGCCTCGGGGAAATTCCTCCAGATCTGTTCATCAATCAGGGCCTTGGACTCCGCCGGAGCTACAGAGTAGGCGGATGAGACGTGGTCATAGCCCCACAGGGTCTCCGGGGTGGAGTAGACGGAGATGTGCCAGCTGTAGGGGAAGCCCTTCTTGTTGACCCGCCGGCGGAAATCCCGGATGAGCAGATAGCCGCCCATCTGCAGGTCAGTCACCGTGCCCTCGAAGTTCTTCTCCCCGCCCTTGCCGAATCCGGCCTGCCGCTTGAGTTCAAAGGAGAACCACTCGTCTTTGGTCAGGAACTGGTCCATGATCCGCTTCTGCCGCATGGTGGCCAGCTCCTCGTCCCAGCGGCTGTCGAAGTCGTAGCCGTCCCTCCGCCAGTTGGCGAAGTGGGGAAACCATGCTCTGGAGATGAAGCCCGCCTTGCCGCCGAAGAACTTGCCGTAGGCCACCCTGCCGCTGCGGGCGATCAGCCGCCGCCACTCCCAGGGATCCTGTTCCTCGTCCCCCGTCCACCAATAGAGGTCGGAGGTGTTCTCCTCCGCGGAGAAGCTGTCTACCTCGTTTTTGAACAGGGGCAGGAAGCCCACCTCGTCAATCAAGCCGATGAGCTCCTCCCAGCTCTGGGTGCGGCTGGGGTCATCCCAGTCCAGCCCCCGCATGATCCACGCGCCGTCCTCGATCGCCATCGTACCGCCTCCCCGGAGTTTTTCAAGCCAATTATAGCACATTCGTTCTATCTACTCCATAGTGGTGAGATATTTTCTTGGACAGAAGGCCGCAAAGGAAAAGGCGGCGGATCAAAACGCCGCCCTTTCCCTTACGGCCTTCTCTATAAAATCTGCACGATTTGCTCCCACAAGAGGATGTGCTTGGTATCAATGGCTTTGTTTCCGTGGTAGTGCCCGAACAGCCAGTAGTGGTATTGCACCCGGTCTTTGACCTCCTGGAGGAAGTCCGTCAGGTGGTCCGCCACATTGTGCCGGGAGAACTGGAGAGCAATGCTGGTGGGGGCGCAGTGAGTGAGGATGTAGTCCACCGCCCAGCCGTGGGCGTCCAGGTTTCGTCTGGCCTCTGCATATTCCTCCTCCGAGGGTAACTCCTCCCTCCACCAGGACAGGTGATCGATGCGGAATCGGGCGTGCTCTTTCCGCTTCAATGTCAGGTATTTTCGCTCAAAGTTGGGATCTTCCAGGCTGAGGATGCCGTCCTCAATGTCGTGGGAGGCCGCCCCGCCCATGGTGAAGAAGGTGCGGCCGGCCAGCTCAAATACCTGCCCCCGCATCAGGTGGAGCACGTGGGGCCGGATGGGCTGCACCCTGCCGCCGTGCCAGTTCTCTATCGGGTATTTCACAAGGGCATCGTAGTTTTCATGGTTTCCCGAGACGAAGGCCACCGTGGAGGGCAGCCCTTTCAGCCAGTCCAGCGCCTCGTCATCCCGTTCATCTCCGAACCACACGCCGCCGAAGTCTCCCAGCTGGAGCACCACATCCTTCTTGGTGAGCTCTTGGCCCTCCGGGAAGTATTCCGGACGAAACCGCTCAAAATTCCCAGTGGGTATCGCCTGTAGCGAAGATCTTCATGCAAGCTTCCTCCTTTTTGGCTGTGCCACATACTGCTCGATCTTCCGGCCATCCCGGAAGGTCACCCGGATCTTCTCCCGGGAGAGCACCGTCACCTTCTCCAGCAGCTGGTGGATGACCTCCTCGTCCCACTCTGTCATCGCCGCCGTCATATGCTCCATGGCGGCCGAGACCGCCCGCAGGCGGTTCTGGAGCCGACCCTGTTCCTGGCAGGCCCCCTCCAGCTGTGCCTTCCGTTCTTTGAGACGGGTGGTGGACTCGGACAGCTCCCGGAACCGCTCCGTGTAGTCCTCTGCTGGGTTGGCTGACGCCTCGGCCAGCAGGCTGTTGAACTGGCTGCTCAAGTCCTCCAGTGCCCGGTCGATGTCCGCCAGGCTCATGCTTTCACCCAGCACCGGGGCCAACTCCCACTCCATGACTGCGGCGAGCTGACGGGCCAGGGTATCGCGGTCCAGCATGACGGCGTTGACGGCGGCCAGGATGGCCTGCTGGAGCGGTTCCTCGTCCAGGGTGGGTGATTGGGTACAGAACTTCTTCCCATAGTCCAGGCGGCTGACGCACCGCCAAACGGGCCGTTTGACCCCGTGCTGGGTCCACACGCACCGCCGGTAGGCCGTCCCGCACTCCCCGCAGAACAGCAGGTTGCTGAGGACATGCTTGCCGCTGTACTTCCCCCGGCCGGTGGGGGTGCTCTTTCGCGTGGCGCCCGCCTTGGCGTTCCGCCGGGCCATCTCCAGCTGGACGGCATCGAAGGTCTCCCGGCTGACGATACCCTCATGGTGGTTTTGAATCAGGTATTTGGGGAGCTGGCCGGTATTGGGGATCACCTTCTTGCTGATGCAGTCCTGGATGAAGGTCTTCTGGAGCAGGACGTCCCCGCAGTATTTCTCGTTGGTCAGGATGCTTCGGATATGGGATGCCATCCACTCTGCTTTTCCGGAGACCGTGGGAATTCCCTGGCCCTCCAGGGCCGCCTTGATCTCCCGGATGCTGTCCCCGGCCAGATAGCGGTCATAGATGAAGCGGACGGTCTCCGCCTGCTCCGGCACGATCCTTGGCTTGCCATCGGGGCCCTTCTCATAGCCCAGCAGCTGCTTGTACTGCATGGCGACATGGCCGGATTTCATGGCCTGACGCTTGCCCCAGGGCCCCCGGCTACTGGTACTCTCGCTCTCGGCCTGGGCGAAAGCCCCGTGCAGGGTGATCAGAAACTCGCTTCTCCGGGTAGATGGAGTTGATGTTCTGCTCCTCGAAGACCACTGGGATACCCAGGCTCCGCAGCTCCCGGGTGAAGTTGAGGGTGTCCACGGTGTTGCGGGCGAATCGGGAGACGGATTTGGCCAGGATCATGTCGATCTTTCCCTGCCTGCACTGGCGGATCATCCGCAGGAACTCCTTCCGCTTACAGGTGGAGGTGCCGGTGATGCCCTCGTCTGCGAATACCCCGGCCATGGTCTAGCCCGGTTCCTTCATGATTTTCTCCGTGTAGTAAGAGAGCTGGTTTTCATAGCTGGAGAGCTGTTCCTCGCTGTCCGTAGACACCCGGCAGTAGGCGGCCACCCGCAGGTGGCGCTTTTTCGCCTGTTCCTGGGGCGTCTCCACTTTGGCTGGGATGACGGTGACGTTGGGTGCGGTATTATTCATATACCATTTCCTCCTTCCAAGGTCTGGTTATTTTTCAGCAGGACGGTAACCGTCCCGTTGCTGACAGTGATGCGGCGGACGCTCTCATGGAGCAGTTCCTGCTCCAACTCCACCATGGGAGCCCGCTCCTGGAACAGCATCCGGAGGCCTAGGGTTTCATACTCCTCCGGCCCGATGGCGTTTAACTGGAGGGCGGCCAACTGGAAGGCCAAGCATTTGACCTGTGTCTCGTCCACCGGCGGGCGGTGCAGGAGCTCGTCCAGCTCCCGGCGCAGATTCTCTGTCTCCGGCGGCGATCCAGCCACCGGGGCCGGACAGGTGATACGCTCCGGATGCTGGGTCAGGCGGTTCAGGAGGCCCAACACCTGCCGCTCCACCCAGGCCGGTGGGCTGCCGCCGCACAGTTTCCGCAGCTCCTTCTGGGCCGGCGTCTTTTTGCAGGGGGAGAATTTTTCTTGCCTTTGAGCCTGAACCATGTTGAACCGGGCCTCCGGGATGATGGACGGGAATCCACCTTCGCCGGTGTACCGGCGGTCCGCTAGGATACGGGCTGCCATGTTCTTGTTCCAGGGCTTGTCCCCGTCATAGGAGATGCCTCTCTCCCGGAGCTTGTCTACCAAGGCATTGTAGCTGGCACCGGCCAGGTAGCTGTCGTAGAGCCAGCGCACCGTCGCCGCCTCTGCCGGGTGGAGCACGATTTCGCCTAGCTCCATTTTGTAGCCGAAGGGCCGCTTCCGGTTGCTCCCCATCACCGCATCGTCCTTTCTATGGGCTCTGTCAGCTCCAGGCTGTTGACCAACCGGAACCGCAGGCGATCATTGCTCTCCACGATAATCTTGTCCACGAGCTCGCGGAACAGCTCCCCATCGAAGGCGTCCAGGAAGTCCGGCCCGGCCTCCAGGGCTTCGATCAACTCCTGGGTCTGCTGGATCGTCTGATCTTCCTCGGCCTCCAGGAACCGTTCCTTTTCCAGCTTCGCGGCGCGGAGTTGTTCCGCCAGCTCGTTTTGGCGGGATATAAAAATGTCAGGGCCAACAAGCCCTTGCTGCTTGAGCTGGGCCAACAGTCGATCCTGACGGGTGATGTCTGCAATTTTCTGGTTGAGTGCCACGATGTCCAGGCTCCAGAGCAGCTTACCCTTCCGGGCGTTCTGGAGATCTGCGAGCAGTTGGGTGAGGATAGGCACTCCCTGGTGACGGAGCTTATAGTACAGGTGGAACACTGCTGATACTACCGCTTCCTCAGCAATGGGCAGGAGGTCGCACAACTCCGTGGATTCTTCATGCCCACGACATGCCATGTACCATTTCCTGTTTATACATTTAGGGCGAAGCGCCTTCCCACAGCAGCCACAATATAGCCAGCCATTGGCAAGGGGACGTTGGCCTGCGATTCCGGGCACCTGGCTGTCCCCGCGCCTCCGACGCAATTCCTGTGCTTTATTAAACACCTCTTGGGAAATCGCTGCCTCGTTAATCCCTTCCACAAAGTACATGGGCTTTTGGCCATGGTTATACTTTATTTTGCGTGGCAGGGTATCCGTCGTATACCGTTTCCGCAGAAAGGCGTTGCCGCTGTACCGCTCATTGGTGAGGATGTAGTCAATCCGCTGTGGCTTCCAGAGTTTTCCTTTAGAGAACAGGTTCAGCGCCGCTGCGATATCCCCCGCCGTCTTACCGGACAGGTACGCTTCGTAGATATACCGGATGATTGGCACCTGCTCGGGGATCAGCTCCAGCTTCCCTTTGACCAGGCGGTATCCGAAGGGTGCGGTGCAGGTGTTGTACTTTCCCGCCCTCATCCTCATGTCGATGCTCCACCGGAGGTTGTCTGAGATGTTCTCGCTCTCCTTCTGGTCCATCATGGCGAAGATGGCGGTAAGAAACTCACCGGCCAACTCTGAGGTGTCGATGCCCTGCTCCTCGAAGCCGTACCCATACCCCCACCCCCAGGGCCTTCAGCTCCCGGATGGCCTTCAGGCACTCCTTGGCGTTCCTGGCAAATCGGGAGGAGGATTTCACCAGGATCTTATCCACCCGGCCCCGCCGGCAGTCCGCCAGGAGCCGTTGGAAGTCGTCACGCTTCTCCGCTGAGGTGCCAGTGATGCCCTTGTCCGCGTACACGTCCACGAACTCCCACTCCGGGTTGTCGGTGATGAGCTCCGTGTAGTGGGCGTTCTGGGCGGCAAAGGAGTTGAGCTGATCCTCCGAGCTGGAGCTCACCCTGGCGTAGGCCGCCACCCGCAGCTTTCGATCCCTGACTGGGGTGCTGGGCGCGATGGTGATCACCCGGGGCGTGCTGTTCAATGCCAGGGAACCACTAGTTTTCTTCTGCTCGTCCACGAAATTGCCTCCTGTCAGCAACACACAATACCAGCACTTCCGCAAAATATCCATATCCAAACGCAACAAAAATCAGGGGGAGAAAATATGACGTCCGCCCCGGTCTCTACACGGAGCCGGGCCGCGGTCCTCCCGGCCTCCTTCCGACTAACAAGGCCGGCGCTCTGAAGGTGGCGAAGGAGAATTATCAGCCCGATATAATTGATATTCTGGTTCATAACCAACCCTCGTTTCAGAGGGAGGCCACCCCCAATAGGCAGGGAGCGGCCTCCGCTTCCTATTTTGGATTTCCAAAGGCAATCATTCCGCACCTGTATTCGACACTACTCCCCCAGGTGTCAGGGCGGCAGCAGACGGACTGCGCTGGCGCGCATCACGGGAATCTCACCCCTCCGAGGATCTCTCCGAGCTGCCCCCATTGCTTGATCCCGGTTTTACCCGGGGCTGTGGCTGGACAGGAGTATCATTATCAGATTGCTGACGAGGGTCGGGCCGGATAAGCCAGCCGCAATGCGAAACAGCCCGCCACAGGCTGCTTTGTGGACGTATGGGCACCGCTCTGCACCTTCCTTGGCCGTCTTTGATGCGGGCTCACGGTCCGCACAGGTGGTCTTGGCGCATCCTCCAGCGTCGCTTTAGCCCTCCTTACAGAGGGGCTCTCATCAGTGGACGTATCCCGCTGCCGGATATTCTATTTGCAAGGATCAGGACGGAAATCGGTAGATCACCGATACTCCCAATACAGGGCAAACTGTGCCAGGATGCTGTTCATGACCTGAAGATCATCTCCAGACAAGGTTTTACGAACCTTCATCAATAATACTTGTTGCTTAGAGGATAGTGTGCGGCTCTCCATGTGAAACCAGTCTGGCAAATGGATCCCTCCACCAAAACGTCCACGCACAACTTGGATTGGATAGTAGCACGAGAGAATCACCAGGTCTGCACGGATTGTCCGCTCGGAAACGCCAAGTTCTGCCGAGAGATTTATGGCGGTCTCATGGCGCCTTTTGCATAGCAGATGCAGAATTTCGCTTCTCCGCTCTGACGGGGTCATCTCTCTCACCGCCTCGTCTTGCCCTGTGATTAGAAGTATAAAGGTTAAAGCGGAAGACCAATTTCCGGTTTAAAAATTTTTATGATCTGATAATGCAATTTCGGCATTATGCCAGATTAAAAGCCATTCTTTTATGCAATATGACAGGCTCGTTTGGAATACAAAGAAAACTGCCCATGTCGGAAGAGCCATATGGCCGTTCCAACATGGGCAGCTCCTGCCTGTAAATAAATTCCCGTCAAACGGTTATGCAAAAGATCTTTGCCGTTGAACTACTATCTCTCCACCATTCCATACTTGACCTTTACGCGGTCCAGCTTCTCCAGCATGGGCTCTGCCCCAAACCAGAGAAAAAGCCAAGTGGCAGCCGCCTGGATACAGTCGAAGGGGAGTCCGGAGATGTAGTAGGTCAGCAGGACCTTTTCATTGAGCTCTCCCACCCAGGTGAGGGCGGATGCCGGATTCATAATTCCGCCGTAGATCAGTATGGCGGCCAGTGCGCCAAACACGCATAGTGCACCCCGGTTGCGCCGCAGCAGCCCCTTTCGGAACAGGATGCCTGCCAGGAAGCCGATGATCCCCATGGAAAACATCTGCCAGGGGGTCAGTGGCCCCTGCCCGAAGAGCACGTTGGAGGCCAGCATGGTCATTGCACCCACCAGGAAGCCAGTTTCACCACCGAAAGCCACGCCGGCGATAATGGTCACCGCCATCACCGGCTTGAACTGCGGCAGCATGAAAAGCGCCGCCCGCCCTGCAATTCCAATGGCACACAGAACCGCTATGATCACCAGTTCCCTGGCCTGCGGCTTCCGGCCCTCAAAAATCAGGAAAAAGGGGAGCATACACTCCAGCAGAACCAGTAGAGAGATAAAGTAATACTTCTTATTGTCCAGATAAAACACACCGATATACAGGGTCAGAGGGATCATCAGCAGCACTAGTACAGCCGCCACAACGGTTCGCTTGGCCAGCTTCCGCTTGGCCTTGGGTACCTGTAAGGCATAATCCTTTCGGTGGGATCTCCGGGTGATGCAGGTAGCAAACAGAAAGAGCGAGAGAATAAAGAGTGCGTATAGAATCATTTGATGGTTTGCCAGTTCTGTCATGCCGTCGGCAGTAATCAGTTGGGTCAGATCCGTAACGTTCATAAACGACAGGAACAGGAGGAAAGACACCGTTCCTGTCAGCACTGCCCCCAGCTTGCGCCACCAGGGCAGCGGTTTAGGCTTGTAGTCTGCGCTGGCTTCCTCTGGTTCCGGGAGCGGCTCCCCGCTGTCCGGAAGCTCTGGCGCCGGCGGTAGATTTCCCCCGCATGCCTGTATGACGTCCTCCGCAGTTACCGCCTCCGGAAGCAGGCCGCGGGCCATGCGGTTGGCTGAGGTGGTATAGAAGCTATTACCGGAGAAAAAGGCCCGCGGTGGGGCTTCCGTCACAATGGAGCCGTCAAAAAACAGAGCGCAACGGTGGGCATACCGGGCGCAGAACTCAATGTCGTGGCTGACCATGAGCAGGGTCACACCCTGACGCAAGAGGCTTTGCAGGATCTCGGCAAACACCTGCTTGAACTCTGCATCCAGCCCCTTGGTCGGCTCATCCATCAACAGGATCTCCGGCCCCAGCAGGAGCACTTTTGCCAGAGCCGCCCGCTGCTGTTCACCGCCGGACAGATCATAGGGGTGCCGATCCAGTAATCCCTCCAGGCGGCACAGCCGCACCGCCCAGGCCACCCGCTCCTCCTGCGCCTTCCCCGAGAAATTCCGGCCCTTGAGAATCTCAAAGAGATCCTCTCGAACGGTTTTCTTCACAAAAAGCGCCTGGGGATTCTGCGGCAACACGCCCACGCTCCCCGCCAGCCTCACCTCGCCTCGGTAGGGCTTCTGGAGTCCGGACAACAGCTTCAGGCTGGTGGTCTTTCCCGTTCCGTTGCCGCCCAGCAGGGCCAGAAACTCGCCCCGCCTCACGGTGAGGCTCAACCCCTTCACCACGTCCGGCAGCTCTTTTTCGTATTTGAACCACAGGCCTTCCGCCGTGATGGCCGGTTCATTCGGATATGTGCGGCGCGGCTCAGACGGCAGCTCCATCAGGGGGTGTCCATCCGCGAACTTCGTCAGCCAATCCCGGCCCTCCCGCACCGTGACCGGGCAGTGTCCGCCCGCATCCGGCGCGGATGCCCAGATCCGCATCGGGGTTGGCATGGCCAGGAACATTGAGTGTCCCGCCCCGCGCAGGATCGCCCCCACCTCCGCGGGACTCCCTGTGCAGAGCAGCCGCCCGCGGTCCATGACCGCCACACGGCTGGCCAACAGGAAGGCGTCCTCCAGCCGGTGCTCCGTCAACACGACCGTCGTCCCCAGCTCCCGGTTGATTTTCCCCAGCGTCGCCAAAAAGTCTGCCGCTGCAATGGGATCAAGCTGACTGGTCGGTTCGTCCAGAATGAGCACACTGGGCTGCATCGCCATGATAGACGCCAAATTCAGGAGCTGTTTCTGCCCGCCGGACAGCTCTGTGACATTCTTGTAGAACCATGTCTGAATGCCGAAAAAGGAGGCCATCTCGGCCACCCGGCGCCGGATGGTGGGCGTATCATATCCCAGGCTCTCCAAGCCGAAGGCCAGCTCATGCCACACCTTGTCGGTGACAATCTGGTTCTCCGGGCTCTGCTGCACAAAGCCGATTCTTGCGCTCTGCTCGCGCTGATCCAGCTCCTCCAGCGGCCGTCCCTCAAAGCGGATGTGACCCATCCGGCGGCCATGGGGGGCCAGTACGGTCTTGAGCTGACGCAGCAACGTGGATTTCCCACAGCCTGACGGGCCGCACAACACCAGGAATTCCCCCCCTGCTCCACGGTCAGCGTTAAATCGTCCAGCGTCTTCTCCGCCTGCTCCGGGTAATAGAAGGAAAAGTGTTCAATTTCAATACTTGGCTTCTTCTGCTCAGACACGCATCCGTCCTCCCTGCCGTAATAGTCTTGTCTGTATGCTCACGGCCTCCGCCCGGGCCATGCGCCCGCGAGAGGACAGCTCGTGGGTCAGGTATCGCGGTTCAATCTGCTCCAGAACTGACAGGATGGCGGGGTCTGTCCAGGGGCGATGCTGATCAATCTGGAGGATGTGCTGATAGCTCACTCCAAACCGCTCCATATAGTCCTCCGGCAGCCCCGCCGGCAGTGAACCAGTGTGGGCCTTCACATAGGCCCCGCTCAGGGACTGGTGCAGATGAACGCCCCGCACCCACTTTGCCAGACTGCCATGCCGGTTCAGCATACTCCGGATGTAGTCTGCTCCCTCTGCCTCAGTTTTCAACTCAGTACAAGCATTCATCAGATGTCCGGTGTCCAGCAGAATCCCTTTCCCCGCAAAGCGGATTCCCTCCAGCAGCCGGGCCGTCTCCTCCGGTTCCGTAAAGGTAAAGCCTGGCCACCACTGATTTTCCACCAGGAATTCAAACGGCCATCTCTCCTCGCCAAGAATGAGGTTCACCACCTCTACCGCCGCGTCAATGACCTCCTGGTTGGTGGGCAGCCAGCGGTAGGTATATCCCTCCTCCAGCGATACGTCCGACACATGGAAGACCACATAACGGGCACCCAGGTTCACCGCCCGCCGTAAATCCGCGCGGTATTGCTCCAGCAGCGTATCCGGCCCCAGACCGCCATAGAAGCTGGCCACAGCCTCCAATGAGCCGAATTTTTGTTTCAGTGCCGCCCGGTCATCCCGATAGAAGTCCAGCCAGTCCGGGTAAAAAATCAGGTGGTACCCAAGAATAAGCTCGGCAGGCAAATCCTTTGGCAGATCCTCTCCGCCCCAGACGCCTTCGATGCCGTCGCAGCCCAGCCGTTCCAATTCCTGGCCTAAATCACGCCAGCTGTCGTACTCACCAAGAGTCCCGGAGTACAGAGGCAGGCTCATCATTTGGTACATGGCTTCACCTCATTTCGGGCATCCAGTCTGCTCCAGGTACGGTCCGCGTGGATATTCAGGAACACCGGCGTCAGGCATAATGCCAAATAGACCGCCTGTAGGCAGGCTGTCAGCGGCGCCGCAGGCGCTCCCTTGGCCGTCGGGTAGTATCTCCAGGCAAAGCCGCCCAGCGCCGCTCCGCAGCAAAGGAAGAACCCGCAATAGAGCAGCCATCCCAGCGCCATCTTGTCCCGGTCATCAAAGCGGTAAATGGAGAAGGCCGTCCGCCCAGGAAGCCCATACCCCCGGCTCTTCATGCTGTCAGCTGTCTCAATTGCATTTTCCAGGCTCCAGGTAAGCATGATGGAGAAAATCGTGACAGCGTTTCGAATCCGCCGGATAACCCCACCATCGGAGACATCCCGTCCGATGCATCGCTGCGCCTCCGACACAACGTGGAACTGGGCCTGGAACTTTGGGACAAACCGCAGTGCCATGCTCAGCACCAGCGAGAGGGCCGGTATGAGCCTTCCAAACAGGTAGACAAATTTGTCCGAGGTCATTACCGCTGTGTAACAGGAAAACCATGTCACCACTGCGGCCAGCATGGCTGCCGCCGCTAATCCATACAGGATACTCTCCAATGTGAGCGGATTTCCCGATGGCAGGTATGTAAGCAGGGTCGCCCCCTCATGGTTGAAGGCCGGGTTGATCAGGGCGGCCATCACCATCATGGGGAGCATAAAGACAAGCGAGAAGCGTATCGCCTTCCGCCCCCTCAGATAAACCGCATAGGCCAGCGCCGCTCCAAGGGAAATGCCGAGGCTGACCGGGTGCATGAAAAACATTGTAAAGGCTATCACCATTCCAAAATACAGAAAATTTATTATTGGGTGATAGCTGGAAAAGGTATCTCTATTTCGGATAAGGCATCCCCTCTAAACACCGGGTACGGCAGTCAGCCGTACCCGGTGTGCATTTCTGTTGCGAGGCATTCCCGGTATGCACGCTACTCGGCCTACTCTGCCCGCGGCTCCTGTTCATGCCTCGCTATCTCGCCGGCAATCTCTTGAAAGCGGCCAGCAAGATAGCCATAGTTGTCCCTTTGGTGCGGTATCAGGCATTTGCTGCAATCCTTAACGCCGTTCTCCAAATGGTGAAGCATCTCCGCACGCTCTGCCCAGCATATACATCGGACGATAGCGGAACAGGCGGCTGAGTTCCATCCCTTCCGCATGGAGCGGCAGGGATAGCGTTCCCACGCCTTATTGGAGGAGAAAGAAAACGTCCTGCCTTCCCGGTATTGCAGTTGCCACACTCCCTGCAGTAGTGCAGGAATCGTCCCGCAACCACGCACTCGTTCAGATAGGTTCTTACAGGAACGGCAACTGCATTTGCCTCTACCGTATACGGCATGAGCATTATCCCTCTGAAAGAATTTCAGATCACTCTCCAGTCGAATAAAAACCGCCCACATCCACACCCAGGTCGCAGGTGTAGACCCACTCTATTACATCCCCCTCTTTGAGCTGATAGCGTGAGCAGCCATAATTGGGGAACCACCCGTTCACTTTATACATCCAGCCGGACAGCTCGCCGCAGTCAAACTCATAGAGGTTGTTAATCCCCTCAATATAAGCGGAGTTATACATGGGGGTGTCCTCGAACTCCATGTGGATGCCAGCCTTCCGCATCTCGCGCTGGAGCACATTGAACACACTCTCCCCCTCGTAGAACGTAACAGTCGTCGTAGGGAATATGACTCCGTCTTCCGGTACCAGCTCCACCTTCTCTGGATCCAGCCAGTCCATGTTGTCCAGAATGGTGTCACAGCGGACAGAGAGCGTACAGGTATGGGTCACATCGGAGAACTCCACATCCTGCGGCTCCACCGGCAGAGGCTTTCCTTCCGGCACTGGATCCGTAAGATACTTGTCCTTTCCAGTCTCCGGATTGATCTCCATGCCGTTGGCCTCTGAGTACTCCTTGTCGCCCTTTTCCACACCGGCGGAGGAGCCGCCCGCCAGCTCGGCCGCGGCCTCCACCTTCTCCCGGGCAGTCATGCCGCCCTCCGCACCGCCCGGGCGGGCATCCAGCCCACCGGGTGTTGGGGATGGCGCAAGGGCATCAGTCTCCTGGGGGGTCTCGGACGGCACCGGACTACCGCTCACCGTCGGCGGGGGGCTTTCCGCCTCCCCGCCAGGTGTCACGATAGGCGCTATGGATTCCTCCGGACCGGAGGCGGGCGGCGCGGCCTCCAGCACTGCGCTGCTCTCCTGCTCCTGCACCGTCCAGCCCTGAAGACCTGGCGCGTTGCCGCCATACCAGAACGCCCCTGCCAGGACCGCGATCACGGCCACAGCGGCAATGATTTTCCCTTTTGTCAGCTTCATTCGGCCGCCTCACTGTCTTCCCACGGCGTGTACAGGCAGTAGGCCGGGCACAGGTCGCCCATATAGATCCACACGTTCTCTCCCATGTCGACGGGCTCGGAGAATGTCAGATTGGGGATCATCAGCTTGAGAGTGGTGCGCTTACGGCCCTTGATATTTTCCCCTTCAGGTGAGGGCTCCTTCCGGAACGCCTCCACCCGCTGGGCCAGGTCGTTGATGCCCAGCTCCCGGGAGAGCTTTGGAAGTATCTCCTCCTCCTTAAAGTAAGCCACATGATCCGGATTCTTGAACCAAGCTACGTTCATCATACTGTTTCGTCCCCTTTCTGTAATCGTCAGAGCAGCTCAGCGCTACTCAGAAGGTTGAAAAGCATCTGAGCAACCTCTGCTCGGGTCACAGCGTCCTGGGGCCGGACGTTCAACTCCGTTTGGCTCAGGATCCCCTCCTGGTAGCAGAAGGCCAGCCGGGCCCTGGCCCACTCCGCGGAGCTCATATAGTCCGGGAACTGCGCCAGCATATTCCGCACAGCTGCGGTATCCATCTCCGTCTCGAGTCCGCACAGCTCCGCCGCGCGGGACACCATGACGGCCGCCTCCTGCCGGGTGATAGTCCCGTCCGGGCTGAACCGGCCCTCGCCCACGCCGTTGATAAGGCCGTATGTGCTGGCCGCGCCCACATAGGGGGAATACCAGGCAGTGGAGGCCACGTCCACGAAGGCGCCGGTGTCCGCTGGTGTCAGCCCCAGGGCCCGTACCACGATGGTTGCAAACTCTGCCCGGGTCATGCTTCCATCCGGGTCAAAATTTCCGTCGGACTTGCCGTCAATGATGCCTCGGGCGGCCAAGGCCTCGATGGCGGTGATCTGGTCACTGAAGGCGATGTCCGGGAAGGTCTTGCCCGGTGACGTGATAGGCTGGGCGGTCACGGCGGGATCCTTGCCCTCCAAGCCCTGTCCCTGCCCGCTCATCTCTGTCTCCACGGCGTCGGGGATGGAGAGGGCGTCGGACATGCGGTAGAGGCTGCTGCGCCCCTCCGCCGCCCGCTGGGCGGCCACCAGGCCGTAGAAGCCCTGCTCCGTCGCCATCTGGTTGGACCCGGAGCCGGACTGGGTGTGCAGGAAGCCCTCCCCCTGCCGGTAGAAGGTCATCAAATTGTCCAGCATGGTGTTTCCGTTCTTTACAAACCGAGGATCATCCAGTTCAATGCCCAGCTCACACAGAGCCACGATCATCTGCACACAACTCTCGGAGTTAGCCGTCCCCCAGGACGCAAAACCGCCATCGTCGCTCTGCTGTTCCGACATGCACGTCAGTGCTTCCTTAGTAGCCCGCGCTACCTCCGGCTGATCTTGATACTTGGCCAGTGCCTGCAGAGCCATACCGGTGATGTCTGGATCGGATATTCCATCGCCAGAACTGGCTGCCTCTGTTCCTCCGAACAGGCTCCACCCTCCATCGGGCAGCTGGCACTCCAAAATGCGGTCGATATACATTTGACGGGTCGCCTGTACATTTGCCTCCGGGTTCTCCGGCATGGGATAGCCTGCGCTATCCAGTGCAATCAACGCCCAAATTGGGCCGTTAAGCCCCTGCCAAATCGTTTTTTCGTAGTCGCCCAGCGGTTTGGTCAGGTCATATCCAGCCACATTTCTGGCATCTTTCCCGATTGAGCTGAGAGCAACTATCACACGGGAATACTCCGTATATTTCTTATCGTGCAGCTTGCCGTCGCAGGCCGTTACATAGGCCTCCACAGTGGCATAGTAGTCCTGATAATAGCTGTCCGGTACATCGTACCCACTTCGGGCCAGCCCCAGCACAGCCCATTCACCGCCGATAGACCCTACCTGCGGGTTCTGTACGGTGCGGTACATATATTCTGCGGTATCCTGCACCGCCTCGTTCAAGGTCTCTTTGGATACGGCCGCCTGCGCTCCCGTCAACATACCCGTGGTCAGGGACAGGGCAAGCACAAATGCGAATCCACGCTGTTTCCATTTCTTCATATGACCGCGTCTCCTCCTGTTTTTCTTTCGGAAGGCCCTGCAGGTTCCCTCCAGGCACTGAGCCAATAGCTCCACAAATGCTTCATGGCCAGCTTGCTAAGGACAGGTATGCCCATCAGCTCCATGGCCCTTTTATTGGTACATCGCTTTTTTTGAAACAGCTTCTTAAGCTCTGGTGTGATTTCTTCTTCTCCCGGCGGCCGCCAGCTTTCTTTGACAGACTTGCACATGCGTTCTACCAGTTCTGACTCCCGCTCCGTCAAGGGAGAACCAATCCGTTCGCAATACGCCCTGAATCTGTCTGCGGACACCCGCTCCGGCCAGTCTGGCGGCCACCGCTTTTGCTCTTCCAGCCTTTTTCGAAATCCTTTGGCTGCCCAGCACGCTTTATTGGTACTTCCAAAGCGCCGTTTCAAATAAACCTGACGTATTAGGCTGAGCTGATACAGCCGTGGCTTATGGCCTGGATGATCCATTGTCCCAACCACGGCCTCCAAAAGCGCCTCATCCGTATAGCTCTCATAAATCTGCCGGCCGATATTCCCTTCGGGATTAAATACCCGCCAGATGTCCGGATCCACCGTTTGTCTTGAACTTTCTTGTTCTTCCCGGCTTTCCACGTCCAGTTCTGAGAGCCACTGGCGGTATCCCCGCAGCTCTTTTTCCGTCAGCTTTTGCTCTTTGAGCATGATACCGCTCACCTCAACAAGTAAAAGGCACGCCCTCCCCTTGGGTGAGCGTGCCTTACATTTGTATATCCCACCCATTTCTTCACAATCAGGTCTTGCCGACTAGACGGCGGGGGCAGGCCCGTACCGGTTTTCCGGAGTTTCACCTGACTGCATCTCTGTTTAATTGTGGGCTGGGCCGCCCGGCAGACCAAATTCGGTCTGCCGGGCTCCTGCTCAAGTAAGAAGGTGCTCCCTCCATCCTTACTGGGTGGATAGGGGGAGCACCCATGCGGCTCGGCCTGGGTTTACAGACCGGAGCCGAACGGGGGTTTCATAGTTTCTTCCGGCATCTCAGGCGTTCTTTGCCTTACTCTCCAGAAGGCGCATCAAAATGGTGGCAACCTCAGCGCGGCTGGCCTGGCCCTGCGGGTCTAAACACTTTCCATCCTTTCCGGTAATCAGCTTCTCCGCATAGGCCCACTCCATAGCCCGGGTTGCCCAAGCGGAGGTATCCGTACCGTCGGCAAAATCCTGCAGATTGGCCGTTTTGCTTACATCCCAGCCCTTGAGCTTCGCATAGCGATACAGGATGGAGGCAATCTGCTCACGGGTCACGCTGCCCTCCGGGTCAAAGCCCGCACCTGTGCCGCTGACGATATCAGTCTGGCTGGCCCAATCCACAGCCTCGGTGTACCACGCATCCGGCTTCACATCCGGGAAACCGGATGTGCCAGCCGCCGCAGGCTCGCCCTCCAGACGCCACAGCGCCGTAACCAGCATGGCGCGGGTCATGGTGCCGTTGGGAGAGAAGGTGGTGGCGCTGGTGCCGTTAAAGAGCTCGTTGGTATAGGCATAGGCCACTGCGTCGTAGAACCAGTCTCCCTCACGCACGTCTGTGAAGGGGAGCTGCACCGGCTGTTCCGGCGGTACTGCAACAAAGGTGCCCAATTGGGTCGTGCTGACCTTTACCCAAAGCCCGCCGTTCCGGCTCAGGCAGACGCCAGCCAACTTCTCTACCGCGCCGCCTCCGCTGATCTGGTATACGGTGCAGGCCTGGCCCGCCTGGAATGCACCGGCATTCACGGGCAGAAGCAGGGTAATGGACCGGCCGCCAAAGCTGGTGATGGACTTGTTGCCGGAGGTAAGGGACACCTCCACCACAGAGGCACCGCTCATCTGCTCTTCCGTAACGTCCGCCCTGCCGTTCAGCAGAGCCTCTGCCTGGGAGATGGTGCGCCGTGCCATATTGACGGTCAGATCCTGCCCGCCTGCCCCACTCAGGATTCTGGCAAGGGTGAGATTTGGCATGGACAGCTCGCCCAGCGGCGTCCGTACAGCCAGATCCGCGTTCGTCTCGTCAAGGGCGTTGTCCAGGGTGCATCGGGGCAATTCCACAGAGATAGCGGACGCCTGTTCCGCCCCCGTCGGGACGATGACCAGCACGCTGGCCTCGGCCTCGAGAGCCTCGTCCAGGAGCTTGTTGAGATCCGCCGCAGTCACTGCCGCAGAAGCGTTTCCGCTATTATCCACAGACGCTTTGGGCTCCAGGACAACTTCAACGCCGTCCTGCTCTGGCAGTGTCAGGCTACCGTCAATGACAGGCAGCTCATTCTGCCCGACCGCACCGGACTCTATCAGCCACAGCCGCAGGGCCTCATACCGCCCTGCGTCCTCTGCTGTAATGTACTCCCGCTGCTTGCTGTTCAGCTTCTCATATGCGTCTGCGGCTTTCCGCACCTGACGGATCAGGCTACTGGTCGGGACTTTGTTCTTGTTAACCGCCGGCAGCTCCTTTAGGAGCTTTTTGGCTGCGTCGATCTTCTCATAGAACTCGATTTTCTCCTCGGCGGCCTCCAGCTTATTCAAGAGGGTCTGGCTGATCTCAGCCTTCGCCTTTTGGGTCAGCGCGTCATAGGCCGCCCGCGCCGCCGACACCTTAGATGCCTGGGTCTTGTAGTTGGCATAGGTAATCTCCGGCACTGCCTTGATCATCCCAATGACCGCTTCCGCGCTGTTGCCGTTCACCACGGTAATGGTATACTTGGTACCCTCGTAGTCAATGGCCTCCGTGCTCTGGTTGTTCATAGAAGGCCACGATGGGTCGCCTACGCCGATGTAAAGGATGTCGCCGGGCTTGACTGTGATGCTCTCCGTGCGCTTGTAGAAGGCAGAGTCGCGGTTGTAGCGGTTCAGGAAGGTCTTAACCATGTAGTTCTTGTTGACCGCGGTGGGCGTCACGGTGACCCGCGCACTGTTCCCGGTAATGCTCAGGGTATACTCCAAGGTATCGCCGTCAAAACGGGGGGCGAGGGTCCCGCCGCTAATGTGCAGGTCCTCCAGACTAGTGTCCGAATTGCCCCAGAGACTCCCCACATCTTCGCCCAGGTTCTGGGTGAACACGATGTTCAGGTAGTCGCCGTCTGCCAGCTCGTAGGTGCCGCGGCCTCCGACCCGGAAGGACTGGAAACCTTCGTTGACAAACCAGTCGTTGAGGGTGCCCATCCAGCCGGCACCCCGGGAACCGTCGAACTCGGCCAAGCTGGGCTCGCTGTTGTCCCGCCGGCCATTTCCATTTTTATCCATATAGATGCCGGACAGGTAGGTGATATCATAGCCTCCGGTATCGCTGGCCCCGGTACCCCACCAGGAGTAGCCGTCCAGGGCCAGGGCCTTGAGTACGATGGTCATCATGGTGTCCTCGGCGCACAAGTCATACCAGCCAGACGCCAGGGTGCCGGTGAAGTCTCCGCCCCAGTAGGTGTTATTCTCAATGCTGATATACACCTCGCCTACCACGGGGCCAAAGTCCGGGATCTCCGTGCCACGCTGGAAGGTGGCGCGGATGCTGTGGCTCGCATCCACATCGTAGAAGGTATAGGAAGCGCTGCCGTCCGAACGGATGTACAGCTCGTCCAGATCGACCGTCTTTCCGTCTACGCGCAGAGTGGCGATCTCGTAACCGTTGTCCGGCGTGATGTGGAAGATCTGATCTTCGCCGGCATCCACTTCGACAGAGCCAAACGGATCAATATCTCCATTGCCGCCAGCCGTCGCCGTGATGGTAAAGGTCTGCGCTGTGGTCTCTGCCAGGACGATGAAGGTGCTCAGGTGGTTCACGCTGATGCTGACCACCCGGCCACTGTCAGAAACGCGGCATGTGCCGGTAAGAATCTCATGGCTACCGTTATCGCTGATAACCAGCACTTTGTACTCTCTACTCAGGGTAAAGCTGTTGTCCACGGGGATGGTGAGGGTAAGGTCGTGACCACCGAAAGAGGTAAGTTCTGTGCTGCCCACCCTGACCGACACTTCCACCGCCACGCTACCGGCGAGGTTCGTCCCATCGGGAACTATGTCCTCCATTGCGCTGTGACTCTTCTCCTCCACATGGATGGACAGCTTCTCCCCGTCAGTCTCTTTTTGGGCAATGGAGCCCAGGACATTTGCGGGGAGGGTGACGGTTCCCCTGGACGTCTGGATCTCCACACCGGCATTGGCCTCCGAGATGGTCTGGGCCGCGCCCGCGGGCAGTTCCACGCTGACCGAGGAAATGCTGCTGCTGTCCGCCGTGGGAATGATGGTGATGGTATCCGCCGCTGATGCAGTCACCGCTTCTACCGCTTTCTGCACCGCCGCTTCGTCGATGACCGCGGTCTGAGTATTGCCATTTATTGTCACCTCCTGCACGATCACAGGGGAGGGCTTCTCAAAGGTGACGGATATGGCGTGGTCCTCGGTGACGTTCTCAAAGGTGTAGGTGTAGGATTTGCTGTCCGCGCTGGTGACCAGGGCGTTGGCGGCTGTGGTCGGGGCGGCAGATTCCGCCTCCGTCCGCTCCGCGCCGCAGTCCGGGCACACATAGACGGAAATTGTCTCCGTGGAGGCCGCCGCGTCCAGCTCCCAGCTGTGGGGGGCCAGAGAGGACAGCTCCTCCAGGCCGCAGGCGGCGCATACGTTCCAGTGCACCCCGCTGCTGTGGGCTGTCTCTGTGAAGGCGTGCTGTGCGTAATCGCCATAGGACTGGCCGCAGAGGTCGCAGCTCGCCAGGGCCGTGCAGGTGGCTGTGCCGCCGCTGTGGCTGCACGCCGCCGTGCCGCCCGTCTCCGGGCTGTAGCCGCACACCTGGCAGGCGCTCCCCTCTGCATGGGGCTCCGCTGTCCCGTCCGTCTGGGGCAGACCGGCGCCCACGCTCATCAGGAGCATCGGGTGGATTCCCACAACACTGACCAGTTCCCCGCCCGTGCTGCCGGGGTTTATATCCGGCTGGCTCTCATCGCTGGCCGGGGCTTCGGCGGATTCCGGAATTTTGGTCTGCTCCTCTGCCGGGGGCTCGTTTTCGTTGGCAGAGTCTTCTCCGGTTTCCTCTCCGGGGGCAGGTACTTCAGGATCGGATTCTCCTTCTGGAGGAATTGTGTCGGGATCTTGCCCCTCGGTCTCCTCCGGCTGTTGTCCGTCGGCATCGGGCATCTCCGGTTCGGCCCCGGGCGCTTCGGTTTCCTCGCCGGTAGTGGGTTTCTGAGTGGCGCCTCCCTGCTCCGGGAACTCCAGCTCCGGTGGAGCGGGCTCCTCCGTCTGCTCGAACACATGGGGTTCTGCGCTACTTTTGGCGCCGCAGATCTGGCACACCTGCCAATGGCTCGTCTCGTCCATCTGCCACGCGCCGCCGTACTGATGCGGAACCGTTCTGGTTTCCGCGCCCTGCTCCAGCACTTCGCCGCAGGCACCGCAGATCGTATCTCCAGTGTATCCAGGCTCTGTGCAGGTGGCCGCTCGCTGGCCGATGACGACGTTCTCACCCACATGGATGCCGTCGGCGCAGGCCTCCGGCTCCACGTCCTCAACGGGAACTGTGGGTAGCTGGTATTCGGGCGGTTCTAGTTTCTGCGCCACGGTTGCACCGCCGGCCCAGACGGATTTCCCGTCCACGAGGATGTCCTCAATCTGGTAGCCCTCGTTTGGCGTGACGGTAAAGGACTGCTTCGCCCCATCCGGCACCGTGACATCACCGACGGGAGAGATGGTGCCACCGGCATCTGCCGAGGCGTGGATGGTGTGGTCGGTATCAGTACCGTCCGTCGGACCGTCAAACACGTCGCTCATGTCATAGAGGGGTTTCTTGTTGTTCTTGTAGCGGTCGTAAGCCACCAGGGCATAGGCTGCCTGCTCGGTGGACATTTGGTCGATGGGACCATCAGAGGTGTGGCTGAATCCGCCATCCGTCTTCCGGTAGCCCAGCAGGTCCGCCAGAACGCTGATGCTGCCCTTGGCAAAGCTCCCCGCATCCTTCTTGAGCGCAGCTAGGGCCACAATGACCTGCGCGCTGGACTCCGAACTGCCGTATCCGCCGGTGCTGTTCTGCGAGGTGGACAGGAAATCCAAAGCTTTTTTTACAGCGCTCTGCAGATCTTCATGGCTGTGCGCTGTGCCCAGACGGTTGAACTCACCTGCGTCGAGATAGTAGGGTGCCAGCGCCTGGAGTGCCATGGCGCAGACGTCCACGCCGCCCAGTTGGCTTCCGGAGCCGTCATTCTCCTGGTCCGGGTTATAGATGGGCCAGTTGCCGTTGGACTGCTGCTTGTCAATCAGCAGGTCAATCCATGCGGCCCGGGCCGTGTTGCCCGCTTCATCCCGGTAATAATCGCCGGAATTCAAGGCAATGAGAGCCCAGATGGTGCCGTTGTTGCCCTGCTCAGAGACCTGATAGGTGTAGCTGCTGCCTTCGGCGGCCTCGTCCAGCAACGGCTTCACCAGATTGTAGGTTTTACCGTCACTGACCTGGAACTGTGTGGCGTCCATGCCCAAAGCGGTTAGGGTTACTACGACACGGGCGTACTCTGTGTGCATGGTTCCATTCTTGGAGGTGTCCAGTATGCCGTCATGGGTCTCCACATAATCCGCCAGGTTGGCCAGATATGCCGCCCGGACGTCTTCGGACAGGGTGCCGGCCCGGGCCTGGGCCAGGACGGCCCACTCGCCTTTTGTGGAGCCGACAATCGGATTTTTGACGTTCTGCTCCAAATATTCCAGAACGCCGTTCATGACCTCCCGGTAGCCGGAGGTGTCCTGTCCGCCGCCCTGGAGGATCTCCAGCGCGGCCTCGGCAGCCTCCAACACGTTCAGGTTGGACACCATGTCCTTGCCGCTGAACTTGCCGGCATAGTCCGTGTACGCCTGCCGGGCAGCGGTGATGGCCGCCTCGCTCTCCAGCGTAACCGTGCCGATTCCGGCGATCCGTTCTACCACAGGCAGGGCGGCCTCCGCATTGAGGAGGATGTTGTAGGAATCCGGCGCGGTTGCAACCAGGGCTTTTTGCGCATCCGTCAGGTTCTCATATGCCGTCCTGGCGGCTACAATGGCATCCTTGCTCCCGGCGCTGACTTTTTCCCCAATCGCTTCCACCAGATCGTTAAACGCCTGTACTGCGGCCACGTCGTCCGGCGATATGCTCCCGCCCAGGGCCTCCACCGCCTCGTTGAGACGGGCGACCTCCGCTGCCTTCAGATAAAGTTGGCCGCTGATACCCAATGCCTCGTAAGCCGTTTTTGCAGCTTCAACTTTTGAACGGTGCGCCTCAGGATTCTCCGTAATTTCTACGGCAGTGGGAAGGTCGGCGATCTGAGTTTTTACGCTGTCAATAGCCGCAAAGAACTGGATCTGCTCCGCCGCTGCTGTCAGTTTAGCAGCAGAAACCTGTGATTTGTCCGGCAGTGCATTATAATCCGCTTGTAGCGCACTGACCGTCTGTTGGAAGCTTTTATAGTTGCTATATGTGATTTCTGACTTATCCGGCAGGTCGTCGATCCTGGCCTGGATTCCCTTCGCTCCGCTCTCGCAGACCTGGATGGTGTACCAGGTGCCGGTATAGCGGAGCGTGTTGCCGGACTGGTTGTTCATGGACGGCCACTTGTATTCGCCCACACCGATGTAAATGGTGTCTCCTGGCTGGACCGGTAGATTTTCACCACGGCGATAGTACTCCACATTGTTGGCCGTGGTTTTGTTATTGATAAATGTCTTGACCAGGAAATTTTTGTTTGCCGCTGTAGGTGTGACCGACACATCTCCGCCGTCCAGGGTCAGGGCATAACTGGTGGTCTCCCCGTCGAAGGATGGCGACAGCGTACCGCCGGTGACCTCTAGTTCCTTGAGGCTGGTGTCTCCGTTGCCCCAGGTTCCGCCCAGATCGTCTCCGTACCCGTCCATCGTGAACATCACGCGGATCTCGTCTCCGTCAACCAGGCGGTAATCGCGATCCGTATTTGAAACAGCATAGGAAGAAAATCCGTAGTTGGTGAACCAATCGTTGAGCACGCCCATCCAGCCGGAACTCACACTGCCGTCAAATGCCGCAAGTTTGGCTTCGCCATTGTCCCACTGCCCATTCTGATTTACATCTTTATAGATGTTTTCGATGTAAGTGACGCTCGTGTCATTCCCGTTGTTCCAACCATAACCGTTCTCGGACAGGGCTTCCAACACAGCAGTCATCATAGTGGTATCACTGTAAAGCTCGACCTCCGCCTCTACAAAGGCGCCGCCATTTTGATAGAAAGAGCCGTCCGCGTAAGTGGTGTTCTCAACGGTCACATGCACACTGCCGAACTCTCCGCTGGAAACGCGCGTCTCAACGGCTTTCATCGCATTGAGGGCATCGCTCAAGGCTGTTTCTATTGCTTCGGCGTTCTCCGCCGCATTGATCTTGGACACGCCCTCGTCATACGCAGATGTCAGTGTCTTCCAGTTTGTATCGCTGTAATCAGACCGCTTATAGCCATTGAACGCCTCTGACAGTTGATCCAGCGCACTGCTGCGCAGACTTTCCACCGATGTTTTGCCTCGGATATAAAATGTGATCGTCACATCGTTCCTCGGCATGAACGCTGATGTGGAGTCAGCGAAGTAGAAAGGGGCAACCCCTTCCCAACCCTTGTTGTATCCGCCTTTCGGATCGGTTGGGGGCCTATCCAGCCTCAATTCGCTCAGTGTCGCCCCCGTGGACTCCACACGATAGATCTCATAGTCCAGTTCATTCAATGCAGTGCCGGTTTCCGTACGGATATATACCCACCACTCATCATTGGGCGAGAGTTCAATGACGTTCGCATATCGAAAGCCTTTGTTTTTAAGGGCCAAAAAGCTCTTGAATGGGTCACTGGATCCCTCCTGCCCAATGAACTCAAAGGTCAGCGTAAAGGTCTTTTCCGGCAGGTTGCTTCCGTCCTCACCATAGGCTTCTACCAGAGCCTCCCACTGTGCCTGTTCCTGGCCGGTGAGCTGTGATTTCTGGTAGCCGGTCATTCCGGCATAGTGGGAACTCGCCTCCTGCATGGTGGAGATGTCGCTCTGCAGGAAGAGTCCCTCCCCGATCTGTGCCACTGTTGGGAGCTTCGCCAGGTATTTCCGCATGGCAGAGACAGATTCCTCATTGGATTTCTCCGCGTTCTCCACCAGGCTCTCGATTTGGGTCAGCGCATTTGAGAGCGCGTCTTCGGCCGCTTTAAGGCTTGTCGCGTCCTCGATGGCCTGCACTCCCGCATCATGGGCCGCCTGGACCTGGGCGTAGACGGCTTCTCCCAACTCAGTGGCGTTGCATCCGGCCAGCACCGCAGCCAGAAGGCTCTTGCGCGCTTCCTTCGCCGCCGCAAGTTCTTCCTCATTCAGAGGGGTGACCGTCACTGTGGTCCGGGCGGGCGCGTTCAGCGATGCGTACTGGTGCTGGGCGCCGCTGGCCGTCTGGTCAAATATCACGGATTCCGGATTCGCCGCAACCAGCACATATTGGCCCGCCTCATTGAGATGCGTGGTCACCGTCCCGCTTGCGTCGGTGATCCCCTCCAGAAGCTGGTACTCCCCGGACGGCGCTCCTCTCTCATCCAGCTTCACTGCCAGCAGGCGGGCGCCGTTGAACGGCGCAGAGCGGCCGTCGTAGCTTCCCACCCAGCCTCCAGTTCGGGTCACCTTCAGCGTAAGCGCCTCGCCCTCTGCCACGGTCTCCGCATGGTCTTCAAACGACAGCAGGCCCCAGAAGTCTGTCGTGTTGACATACGCCGTTACGCCCATGGCGCTGTATTCCCTGTCCATGGGAGCGGGGGCGAACAGGATCACAACTTCATCGCCGTCCCGGAGCTTTATGTCGCCCCACTTCGCTCGATTTACGGCCACTCCGTCGAGCTGTGTCGGATTTAATCCGGCATCCCGGAGCTGAATGCCGTTGACGAAGACCGCGACCGTGGTTTGGCGGTTTGACGTGAGCGAGGAATTGCCTTTCACCTGCAGCTGGAGCCCGGCTGACGCGACCAGTCCGGCAACGGTGCGGCCCGCACCGCTCAGGGAGACGTCAGGGTTCTCATAGATGCCTTCCGAGGGCGGGAGTCCCAGCTCCGCTCCGTCTGGGCTGGCGAGGTCGTAGGCAACCTGGCTGTCGGCCACGCGGAGGGAGACAGAAATTGTTTCCTTCGCGCTCTCCAGCCCCTCGTAGTAGGCCGACCACAGCGCCGCCGCATGTCTCTGATATCCATTCAGGACAGAAGCGGACACCGACGTCCCTACCAGACCGTGCTGCTGATAGTAGGATTGGGCTTCCTGGTAGGCCGTCCGGAACGCGGTAAAGCTCTCCTCTGTATAGCCGCTCTCATGTTCCAAAGCGCCCGCGAACTGAGCGAGCATACCGGCAAGCGACCGCTGATAGATCGACGCGCTGGTCACCTCATCGCCGCCGTTGTAAACAGCGTCCAGATCGCCGGCGGCAGCCAGCAACTCCTCCGCGTACTGCTCCACAGTGTCCTGATGCTCAGCCTTGTTCTCCGTTGTGGGGTTCCCATCCTGGTCATAGAGGGAAGCGAGGTAAGCTTTGCCCTTCTCATAGACTGTCTTATACGCAGTCCAGGTCTCCGGCGTATAGTCCTCCTGCCGGTACCCTCGGCTTTCCACCTCCTGGATGGCTTCATACAGGACAGTGGCGTTGACCTGGTTAGCAGGGATCAGGTTGGCGATGGCCGCATTCAATGAAGCTGTGGCACCATTCACATCCTCCTGTGTTGCAGTTATATTATCTAAAATCTCCTTTGCTGTTTTTAGTGCCGTCTGAAAGTCCTGCCAAAAGCCGTCACTGCTCGTTGTCTTCCCGTTGTAATAATCCTCAGCCTGATAGTAATCACTACTACTTATTAAGCCAGCCCCAGCAATGACACGTTGAAGCTCATCTTTATTTGCTCCTTCGACTTCTTGCGATGCCTCTGGCCATTCCAAAATAAGGACACCAATTATGGTATTAATTTTACCCCGTTTAACAGTATATAGGTAGTATCCAAGCTTGTCTGTGTCTGTTCTTAGTCCATCTAAAATTTCTTCAGACAGATTGGATGAAATACTGCTTTGATAAAGGGCCTCACCTTTCGAGTAATTTTCCGAATCAGGTGCCACGTTAATCAAGTTTGTCGCACCTATAGCTGCTGGTTTCTTACCCATAACTGGCACGACAGTCGTAATTGCGCAGCTTGACGCATCCGAAAACTCAATCGCATTATATTGCACAGTATCTACTACAAGGCGGTATAAATTATAATCATTTCCTTCAATTGTTATAGTTCCAATTTGCTCCAAAGCATCTGGGTCCGATACGGTCATGGTCTCGGCGGCAAAAGCAGTTGTCGGTAAAAACCCAAGCAGGATTGTCAAAATCAAAATAAATGAGATGAGCGAGCGTCCAAAAGGACGCTCGCTCACTTTTCCTATTTTATCCATATCCATTTTTTATTGGCAAATCAGCACAGTAATATACGGGGCCTCTTCTCCGGTCTGCGTGATGATCTGTAACATGTCTCCGGCTGCCATTGTAAACACATGCCCATCCGCAGCATCGCTAATCGTCTCGCCATTGAGCAACACACGCTCCATATCGGAGTACAGACGGTACTTGCCAGCGGCCACTACCTGGCTCCCCCCGTTGCTCGTATTCACCTCGTTCTCTCCTGTCGCTGCATCGGCAATAAACAGATCCTCCGTGATGCTGGCAGAGCCGCTCCCTGTCACCGCGTAGATGCCGCAAACCTCAGCGGAGGTCTCACCGAAGATACCGGGTGTGGGGATGGTGGTGTTATCCGTGCTGCTCATCAGTGCGGATGTATATACCCGGATATAACCGATCCTTATAAGCCCCGCAGGTGTGCCGTCCGGCTTTACCGCCCACGCAATGTCGAAGCCATCCCCACCCTGCGTGGTGGCCGCGGCGGTGTAGGGATTGATCGCCGTACCATAATTGCCGCCATTCACATGGATATCCGCATAGCCAAACTGATAGTCCGCGGTGGTATCCGTGTCCTTTACCAGTGTAACGCCGGTATAAGTCACGCTGGCGCCGTTAAAGGCGGAAGCGCCGACGGTCTGATCGCTGGAGACGGCGGACGTCTTCCACACGCCGCCGTAGTTCGCCGTGGTGGGGAACCACGCAGCGGCGCCAGCCTTGAACGTCCCGGTGAGTGGGAAGGAAACGCCGGGATTGCGCCCGTTCGGATCCGTGATGCTGTACTGAATATCGCTCCCGCTCAGGGTATAGGTGATGTTCACATCGCGAAGCGTATTGGGGTCATAGTACAAACTTCCGGCCAGCTCATACCAGGTCTTTCCATCTTCGGAGACCTGGACAGAGGCCGCCTCAGGGTTGCCGTTGAAGGCGTTGCCGTAGACGATAAAGTCCACGCCATAGGGATTGCTCGCGTCATCTTCAATATAGGCCTGGTTCCCTTCGCTGTCCCGCAGGGCATACTGGACGTAGCCGCCGCCGGCACCCAAGGAGACCCCGGTAGAAGAGAACCCGCCTAGAACCTTGGGGGTGCTGCCGGCCGTCGTGCTGCCGTCGGTATAAGGGCTGCCCCACATCGTGCCCCGGGCATACTGGCCCAGCGGCAGATACCCCTGCAAGACTCCGGTGATGGCGCCGCCGGCCATCTGTCCCTCCGGCGCAGCAAAGGTCAGCGTGTAGACGTTGTTGCTCTGGGCCGCATTCGCCAGCCTAATCACAATGCTGCCCCCGCTGTTGTTGGTCACCAAATACTTGGTGCCGCCCTCCGTTTCCTCCACAGGCGCAGACAGGGTGCCGCCAGTAACGGTGATTCCGTTCTCCTCGGCGCTGTCTACATAGAGGTAGAAGCTGGAGGGATAGTAGCCGTCTTCACTCGACACGATATCTCCTGTGTGATAAGCTTCGGAATCTACGGTTTCACTATCCCATACCACCGACAAAGGGCCTGCAGTATCAACGCTGATGCGGTCATGGTCATTGTCCATTACCGCTCCCGCACTGACCGTCAGCAAGCTGAATGCCATAGCCAGGGTCAGCAGCATCGCTGTAAATTTTCTGGTTTTCATACGTAAACCTCCTTCAAGTCTCTCCGTTGGATCGTTTCCCTTGTACTCCTGTTTACAACTCTTTTTGACTCTCACCGCCTCCTTCCGCTGAGAAGTCGCATTTTAATCAACCGTCAATGCGGCCGCCGCCGCGCTCCCGGAAAAAGCGCAGGGGCCGCCGCACCGATTGTCCCGTTCCCGCTGATCCTCTCCGCCCAAACACCAATACTGTTCCTGTGCAGTTGCCGCCCCGCATTGCTCCACGTCTCTCCGCTGTTGGTGGCTCGGCCGGCCTTGCCGACGTCCTGGCCTACTCCGCTCACGGAATATCGCTTTTGGTACTGGGTTATTCAATTGTCAGCCGCGTACCGGCCATATGCGACAGGCGATAGCCCGCTGAATGCTCAAAGAGAGATCGTCATAGGGGTTTCCCTATGACGGAAGAAGGGGATCCCCTTCTTCCTCCGGATTGCTCGCTGCTGTTCTGTTGCTCTGTGCACTCCCGCTCTCCGCCTGGCAACGGAACTCCTCCTTGAAAATCTGCCGCTTGGAGGTGGGCTTCTGCTTCTTCGGCGAGGGCAGTCCTGCTGACGTGATCACATTCTGCCAGCCGCCAAAGCGCGCCGCCTCGCTCCGGACATAATCCAGCAGCGCTTCGTCGCTGGCGTCACCATGCGCCTGGGCAAACTGGACGTTTCGCTGACGAAGCGCCTCCTTGGTCCGCCCAATGAGCTTTCTGCTGAGCTGCTGGTTGCCGATGAAATGCTTACCGTTCACAAAACAGCCTCCTGACTTGTGGCACAATCCGGCTACCCCGCAAACCTCTTGGGGCAATCGAAACAAAAAGACGGACGCATACCGATACGTCCGTCTTTCTCCCGAGCTTGCGAATAAAAAACGGACGCAAAATATGCGTCCGCTTCTGCTCCCATTTCGGGTAGAAGGGGCCACTTATTCAGTGCCCTCCTCACATTTGGCATTTATCTCAGAGCAACCCCAATGAATTGGGGGTAAGCTCCTAGTAGGTCTTCTGACTAATGTGTCCCGACGGGCTTAAAGCCCGCCTGCGCATATCCGCCGCCTTCCCAGCTAAGCCATTACGACCGCCAGTGACCTGCTTTCGCAGAAAACAGATATACTCCACAATCACAGCTATTGAATTGCACGTCCCCGTAGCTTTCGCCACGGCTCCTGCTGCAAAACATGTCCAGGAATTTCACCTGATTCCCTTGTTCAGAAACAAGGATGCGTGTCCGCTCCCTGACGGGAGTCGGGTCGCGCATTTGCCACAAAAGCCGGATTCATATTAAATTTTACAGGAAGGTGCATGCCACTCTGCCCATGCAGAACTCAGAAGCCATCCCCTTCAAAGAACTATCTTTTGTTAAACTTGCACTTTACAAATGGCTTTCTTTTGAGTTCATTATACAACTTTCCGCTTAAAATGCAAGGGGTAAACAGGAAAATTTTCCAAACACTATTTCGCGATCCTGATAATCGCCTTTTCGCCGAGCGCTGCGGTATAATAAAAAGCACATGGCCCACCCCTGCGCCGGGTTCAGGCCATGTGCTTCTCTTGTTCCGGCTGGAAGAACACATAATATTACCCACGATATTATGCGCCCTTTTCTTCCAGCCGATTGCTCCAAAATGACGCGAGACCTGCAGAAGAGTCCCGTGTCCCGTGTGGAGCAGCACGAAATAGGAGGGACAAGTGAATTCGGCAACAAAAAAACTGTATCCTGAAGGATACAGCAACAAATTCCACAGGTTCCTACTGTGGTTGAAACTGCACCCTCCCAGGTCCGGGGAGGCTTTTTTGTGCGTTATACACAGGCAGGTCTTCTGACTCAGACGTTCAAACGCACCTCTCCGTCTTCCCGGAACAAACATCCCAGTGACATAGCAGAGAGGCACTCCGCCAACACAGCAACGGCTTTGTGCGGGATTCTCACCCGGCTTCCCTTTTCACCCACCACAATTGGATGGACACCTGTGTACCAACTATATTCACTTGTTTTTTATTTTATCAGGGTGCACTCGGAATGTCAAGATGGAACAAAAGAAAGTATGTGTAACAAAATCGTTGGCAAGGGGTGCTGGTACCAAAATTGGAGCCAGTAGAAAGTGTTGTTCAAGGTGAATGGCCTCGGCGTAAACCGGGCCAAGCGCACTCAGCCAGCACAGTCATTCTGTGGTGTGCATCTCGGACAGCGGGAAGAATTTGGTCAGGCAATACTTCGCGGCTGGATGGAGGTCACCAGCAGACAGTAAATGCGGTGGGATATAGATTTCACTCATCTGTTTGTTGGTTTGCTTTGCAGATATGGGAGCCGTTATTGTGTATAGCTTAGAGGGGGCCCCGTGGGCCGTCCAATCCCGCAGAACACGCCGCAGATGGCCGGTGCGGTGCAAGGCGAGCAAAGCCGCAAGGTTGTTGGCCCCGGCCACGCTCCAGCAGGTGCGGTTGTGCTTCATCCGGTTCCCAATAATGGTAAAGATGTTGCTCTCCATGCTCCCACACCGGGCGGGCTGCTGGCCCTCGTTGGGCAGCGGGGGTTTTCTTCCACTCCGTTGGTAGTATGGAATAAGGGATTTCCGGTAGTTGTTGAAGTAGGTAAACAGCTTCCGCCGCTTCTCTTGTTCGTCGGGATCCAGTGTGCTCTCAATAGATGCCTCCACCACAGCAATCGCTTCTTTGACTTTACGTGCATGAAATAGCTCCAGGATGGTTTCCTGGAGGTCTGGGTCATTCACACAGGTACGCACAGCCCGGTTCCGGTGGAACAAATCGAGCTGGTAGGTACATCCAGGCACCATATTCCGTTGCAGCCAGGTTCCGCCGTCGCTGTTAAAGACCCGTCGCTTCACGCAGTCCACAGCATAGAAGTCGGCCACTACACCCTCGGCGTGGCGGCGGAAGTGTTCCGCCTGTTCCATGCTGGCGTATGAAACCTTGTTGGCAAGGCTTCGCCGCCCGCTGGCGTCCTCGTAAATCCCGGAGTAGGCAATAGACACCTTCATCTCTTTGCTGGGGCCGTGTTCCAGCCGGTCTTTCCCTTGCAGAGCAAGGTACACGCCGTCCATCTCCTCATACAGTACCGGCGTTTCATAGGTCCCAGACCCACACTCGGCCTTTGCCGCCGCCGCCAGGCTGTCCACTCGGGCTTGCTCCCAGCTCCCAGCGTTCTGGACAATGCGCCAGACGCTCTCGTGGCTCAGGCTCAGCCCGGTCAGATCGTTGAGTGTGGCGGCTGCCGTCCGGTGACTCACCGCACAGGCCGCTTCCACCGCCATCATACACACAGTATCGCTGAAAAGGCCTACCGTGTCAAGGCCCATGCTCCTGTCCAGCAGGTATACCGTTGCCCTGGGCTGCTCCGCGGCCCCGGACAGCAGGTAGACATGGCGCTGGTACCCCACCTCGCCCATCACTGTTTTGAGCGTGGTGGGCCGGTAGCCCTTGTCCCGGTACATCCCACGGTCCCGCTGCCGAGCGAGCGTCCGATCCGCCTCCTCTATGCACTGGCGCATGATATTGCGGCCGAGGGAGAGAACGGCTTCGTACACCGCTTTCTCCAGTGTGGCGATGTCTACAAACTTCTCGCCCCACTGAAAAATCTGCTTGCCTTGTGTCTCTAACTTTGTTACCATTACCTTGGGACTCCTTTGCAGTAGGTGTTTGTTCTCAACTCACAATTCTACTGACTTTGGAGCCCCAAGGGAAGCGATGTTTTCACCGTTTCCCTTTTTCTTTTGCCTACGATAATTTTACACTAACAAAAGAAACGTGCGCCATCCGGCTCAAGCCGGACGGCGCATTTTTATACAGTCTTCCGTGGATCCTGTGCCGGACACTTCAATAAAAACGAATCTAACGTTACTAAAGAGTCTTCTTTAACACTATAATATCGTCCCGCAGATAGTCCAGAAACACTGCCATGGCGGCTGAGACCGCCACATTCTTTTGCAGCAGATATCCGACATGGAGTGAGTCGGAGATCTCCTCTACCGGCATGGCAACAATCTCACCCATCCCGCTGTGGAAGGCATCGGCGTTGCTGTTGGTCAGGTCCGGACCTATGCTGAACGCATCGGTAAACCGAACCAGCGCCACCTTGCTGCACCGGTCGGAGACGTGAACGGTCTTTTCCGCAATCTGATGGAACACAACTTCTTCGGTGTATTCAGAGCGATCCGCCTCCTGGTCATAGGTTACGAAGGGGTATTGGAGCAGTTCGGCCATGCTGACCTTGTCCCGCTTCGCAAGAGGGTGACTTCTACGCAGGAAGGCATACGTTGGCAAGCGTTCTAACTCGGTGAAAGTCACATGGTTTATCTCAAAGGTCTTTTCCAGTGCTGGAATGTACTGGTCGTGCAGGGCCACCACCCCCACATCACTTTTTCCAGCAGCCACGTCACTAATAATGGTATAGGTTGGGCACTCCCGGATGGCGATATCATAGCTGTTCCAGGAGAGCTGCTCCATAAATCTCTGGAATGCCCGGACGGCAAAGGGAAGCCGCTGGGTCGAAACCGCGAACCGTGTAGGCGCATATCTCCGGTGGCGATAACGCCGTTCCAGGGCGCGGCTCTGCTCCACAATTTCGCGGGCATAGCGCAGGAAGTCCTCCCCGTCGGGGGTGGGCTGGATACCGCGGTTACTCCGCAGGAAGAGTTGAGTTCCAAGCTCGGCCTCCAGCTCCTTGATTGCGGAGGACAGGGTGGACTGAGAGATGTAAAGGGCCTTGGCGGCCGCAGAAAACGAACCGTACTCCGCCACTGCAACCACATATTTTAGATTTTGAAGCGTCACAGAGGTCACCTCCCAATGGGCGTTTAATCCCTCATATAGGAAAAGTTCTCAATCAGTTCCCGGGTATAGGGGTGGGTAGGGGCATTCAGTACGGCCTCTGTCTCCCCTTGTTCCAGCAGCTTTCCCCGGTACATGATGCCAATCCGGCTGCTCGCGTGGCGCAGCAGATCGAGGTCGTGGGAGATGAGAAGATACGATACTCCGGTTCGGAGCTGAACCTGGTGTAGCAGATCCATGATCTGGGCCTGTACCGACACATCCAGCATAGAAGTGGGCTCATCCAGTACAATAAACTCAGGCTGGAGCAGCATGATGCGTGCCAGCACAATGCGCTGGATCTGGCCGCCGCTGACTTGGGAGGCCCGGCGCTCCAGCAGCTCCGGCTGAATGCCATAGGGCTCGATATGGGCGCGAATTATTTCATCCATATCCTGCTTGCCGGGCAGATCGTGGAGCAGAAAGGGCTCCCGCAGACTGTCCAGCACTGTCATCCGCGGATTTAGCGAAGTGTCCGGGTGCTGAAAAAGCATCTGAATGCGCCGGCGGTAGGGGAGCATCTTTCGCTGAGGAATGTCCAAGAGGTCCGTCCCGTCATAGAGAACTGTCCCGGAGGAGGCCGGGAGAAGCCGGGTAATCATCCGACCCAAAGTGGATTTGCCACAACCGGACTCCCCCATCAGCCCATAAGTTTGTCCGGGCCCGATGGCGAGGGAAACATCGTCCACCGCCTTGTGGGTGCGTCCGCGAAGGCGATTGGAGTGAAAACTTTTTGAGAGGTGCTGGACTTCAATCGTAGCGATGGCAACACACGCTCCCTTCTCCACAGGGGATGGATTTCGGCTCTGTATGCCGGCAACGAGCCTCCGCGTAAGGGCACCGGGGATGGAATACGCAGCCGGAGGGCTGGTCGGTAAAGGCGGGAGAAAAGCCCGCCATAGGCTTCATGCCCAGGTGGGGCAGCGAGGCGATAAGCCCCTGGGTATAGGGGTGCCTAGGGTGCTCAAACAGTTCCCGCGCCGCGTTGGTCTCCAGGACACGGCCGCAGTACATGACAACGATACGCTCGCAGAATTTGCGGGCCAGCAGAAGGTCGTGGGTAATGACGATGAAGCCGACGCGGTACTGGTCCCGTACCATACAGAAGGTGTCGTAAACCTGATTGCGCACCACTGCATCCAGTCCCTTGGTGGGCTCATCTGCGATCAGCCATTGCGGACGTGCAGCCACAGCGATAGCTGTCAGTACACGCTGGCGCATGCCACCGGAGAGCTCGAAGGGGTAGGCACCTGCAATCTGCTTCGGGTCGGAAAAGGCCATCTGCCTGAGAAGCTCCAGCGTGAGTCTCCGGCAGTCTGGGGTACTTTTTCCAGCCAGACGGAAGACCTCCTCGATCTGGCGTCCCACCCGCACGCTGGGATTCAATGAGGTGGCCGGGTTCTGAGCCACCAGAGCAATCTCTCTGCCGCGGACTGTGCACAGCTCCCGCTCGGACAGGGCAGTGAGCTCCCGCTCTCCCAAAAAGATCTGTCCGGTGACAGAGGCGTTGGACTGAAGCAGTCCGAGAATAGACAGGCCCAGCACAGACTTGCCGCTGCCCGTCTCTCCAATGATGCCGGTGACCTGCCGCTCCGAAAATGCGAGGGAGACATGGTTGACGGCGGGAATATCACCCGAATGGGTAGCAAAGCGGACGCAGAGGTCCTTTGTATACAGTTCCATGTGCGTCCTCCCTTTACAGCATGCGGGCCGCGCCGTCATCGTGGTCAAGGCAGTCCCGGAGATAATCAGCAATCAAGTTGATGCTCAGGCAGAACAGAGTCAGGCAGGCCGCAGGGGCCAGTAGGACAAGAAAATCCTTCACATAGTAGAGCTTGGCATCGTTAATCATGATCCCCCAGTCCGCTGCGGGTGCCCGCAGGCCCAGGCCCAGGTAGCTCATGGCGGCCACGGTGAGCACCGTAGAGCCGATCCGTGTGGCGATTAGAACCAGCAGAGGGAGCAAGATATTGGGCAGGATATGGCGCCGCATGATATAGAAGCTCCCGCCGCCCATGGCCCGTGCGCCCTCGATATAGTGCAGCTCGCGGATCTCCAGAACTTGATTGCGCACAATACGGGAGAATCCAGCCCAGGAGCTGACCACAATGGCGATCAGCAGACTGCGCATACCGGGGCCCAGCAGTCCCAGGATGGCGACCACAAAAGCGGCGCTGGGGATTCCTTGGAAGATATTGACCACAGCCTGAATCAGTTGATCTATCCATCCCCCCAGATAACCGGACACCAGGCCGATAGTCATGCCCAGCAACAGAGTGCATCCGGTGGCGAAGAAAGCGATGAACACAGAAGAGCGGCTGCCGTAGATAAGCCGGCTCAGCAGATCACGGCCGATATGGTCGGTACCCAGCCAGTGTTCAGTGGAGGGGGCGGCAAGGCCGTTGGCCATATCCACCGCGTTGGGGTCGCAGGGTGCCAGAAAATCAGCAAAGACCCCTACCAGCAGGAAAAGAACAAGCACAGTTAGTGAAAGGATGAACAAGACTTTTTTACCACGCATGCTCAGCCCCCCAATCGAATCTGCGGGTTCAGCCAGGCGCAGATCAGGTCGGCCAGCAGGCAGACCAGAACAAAGACAACACCGGTAAAAAGCACATAGCCCTGTATGGCGATATAGTCCCGATTATTGATGGCGGTGAGGGCGTAGCTTCCGATTCCTGGGACGGAAAATACGCTCTCCGTGATCATGGAGCCTCCCAGAAGACCGCCGAAGGTATTGGCGATATAAGTAATGGAGGGAACTAGAGAATTTCGCAGTGCATGACGGGAAATGAGCTGGCCCCTCCGCAGGCCCTTGGCCTGGGCGGTCAGAATGTAATTCTTGCTAAGCTCCCCCAGAATGGAAGAGCGAAGCAGCCGGATAACCACACAGGCCGAGCCGATGGAAATAGCAAGACAGGGCATGAGGAAGCAGGACAGTGTCTCCGCGCCGCTGGTGGGCAAGATACGCAGCTTTTGGGCGAACAGCCAGATCATAAAATAGGCTAGGCAGAAACCAGGAATAGACATCAGAAACACCAGTAAAACTCGCCCGAGCAGGTCAATGAATTTGTCCCGGAACAGTGTAAGCAGCAGGCCGCCAGCAAGCCCCACCACAGTAATGACCAGCAACGCCATTCCGCTCAGCAGGAGGGTGTTGGGCAGCAGCCGGAGAATCTCACCCAGCACCGGCTTGTCGTCAATATAGGATTCCCCTAGATCACCGTGGGCTGCGTTCCAGATCCAGCGCCCGTATTGCACCAAAATGGGATCATCTAACCCCATTTCCGCCCGGAGCTCCTGGATTTCCTCCTCAGTGGGGATATAGTTGGGATCGGCGCTGGCCCGATTGGTAGCGGGGTCTCCCCGTGCAACCAGCCCCAGACCGAAGGCCAGAAAGGTGATGCCGACCAGAATGGGAATTGTCCACAATATTTTATTTTTGCGGTATAGCGCAGGGTTTGATTCAATGAAATTCCTCCCTTGAAAAACACCGCGCCAAAGCACAGCTTTGGCGCGGTGTGGCGGTTACTGCGCGTTCACCCAGGAAAGATGACTCAGATCCAAATGGTCACTGAAATCCTCGTAGCCTGTAATCTGCTCCTGATTGTAGATGAGGTTGCTGGTGTCGTAGAACAGAGGAATAACAGGCAACTCAGTGTTGGCAATCTCCTGGAGCTCCACGGCCAACTCATGGAAACGGTCGTCGTCCAGGGTGGTCTTCATCTCGGCCAGCAGCTCGTCCACGTGGGGGTTGCTGTAGGCCAAATGCTGGGATTTATTGTAAGACCCTTCGCTGCTCATATAGATATCCAGGAAGTGGTAGGCATTGAGGTTGGACATACCATGAGTCATGAAGTTTGCCCCCAAGTTCACCGGCCTTGGACATCTCAGAGTAAGTAGAGGAGTCAATCACATTCACGGTGGCATCGATACCGATCTGGGAAAGCTGGGACTGGATATACTCCATCATCTCCTTATAAGGGCCGCGGTCCAGATACAGAGAGCGGGTATACATATCCAACGGAAGGCGCTCGTCCCCCAGCACCTCACGGGCCAGCTCCTTGGCCTTGTCCATATCATACTCTACGGGCAGTTCTACCCAGTCGGGGCACATACGGTTAATCAGGTTCTGCGTTGGCATGGCATAGCCGCCCCAGAGCTGGTCCACAATAAGCTGACGGTCAATGGCCAGACTTACCGCCTGACGCAAACGCATGTCGGAAAATTTGGTGCCCTCACCCTTAAGAAGCATTATATGGGTAATATTGGAGGTCTGCACCGCCATGGCAAAGCGGTCATCCTTGAGAAGCTCGTCCCCCAGGGCGGCAGGCATAGCCCCGAGGTCCAGCACCCCCATGACCTCCTCGCTGTCCAAGGCGGCATAGCGGGCCTGAGGGTCAGTGATGATGCGCACGCGGATATTCTTTGTTTTGGCGGGCTCTCCCCAGTAGCCGTCAAAAGCAGTGATATCAACGTACTCATCCTCTTTGATATCCTTGATAATATAGGGGCCAGTGCCGACAGGCTGCTCAGTGAAGTACCCGGTTTCCGTGTCCCAGGAGCCGGGGTAGAAAATACAGCTTGCAGTGTCCTTCATGTTAAATAACAGCCGGGGGATGGGGTCGGTAAAGCTGACATTGACGGTGTAGTCGTCGACCTTCTCACAGCCAATGAGGCCGGGGTAGAGCTCGTCCACCTTGAATGTAGTATACTGGGAATAGCCGCTCTCCATGAGCTTGTAACGGTTGAAGTTCTCCACCACGATATCAGCGTTGAAGTCCTCTCCATTCTGGAACTTAACGCCCTGCCGAAGGTGGAACGTCCAAACAGTGGCGTCTTCGTTGCGCTCCCAGCTCTCAGCCAGCACCCCCATGGGGTTTCCGCTCTCATCCACGGAGATCAGCGGTTCCCATGCACCCAGGAGCTTGTGGGAGAAATAGACATCCTCCAGACCAGGGGCCAGAGTACGGGCACCAGCCAAAACGATCATATCGTCTGCGGTGTGACCGGCGGATGCGGGTTCCGCGCTGGGGGAGGGGGCAGTTGAGGGGCTCTCTTGGGTGGCGGGGCTGCCGCAGGCCACCAGAGACAGGGCAAGTGCCGCGCTCAGCAGCGCAGCAGTCAGGCGTTTTTTCAGATTCATAGAATCCTCCTTCTTTCGGTCCAACTTATATCTGGAAACGCGCAAGTCCTGCGGATGCAGAAAATGTGCCGGTTCCACGGCCGTCTTCCAGAGTCAGACCCCATAAGAGGAAAAAAAGCAGACCATTAAAGGTCCGCTTCGCACAAACAGCGTTTCCGGGTTTCCAGCGGAAATCACCTGTCCCATTTGTGTCGAGAGGCCTTGACCGGAAGCATCAACATACTTCATCAAGCAGGTTTCCTGGCTCACAGATCGCCGCACTGACACGCCTTCTCGTGTAATTTACACAATGGCATATGTGAAAGTGCTCCCTGTTCACAGTGACCGGATCGCTCGGGACTTCCACCCGATTCCCTTTTCTCCGCTGAAACGCACAAACAAAGCGGACACTTGACGAAAAACAATATTTTATTGTGGATATTATCATAGCAATCTTTCCCACGGAAGTCAAGCAGATCCCCCAGGGAAGCCGCAGGCACGGGCAGATCTGCTATCGGAAAAACCAATATTCAATAAGGGAAAATGGAAATAGTGGAAGATGTCTCCGCTGTGATATAATTAAAAATTACAGACAACATGCAAGGGAGGCGCAGAAAGTCAAGATGTTGCGTATTGCGTTTTACGGAAAAGGTGGGATCGGGAAGTCCACCGTGGCCGCCCATCTCTCCGCGGCCTTTGCCCGAACGGGGAAACGGGTGCTTCACATCGGCTGTGACCCCAAGGCGGACTCTACCCGCTGCCTGACGTCGGGACGAATCCCAACTGTGCTGGAGACTCTGGGGAGGTCGGAGGAGCTTCTAGCCCGGGAGCAGCTTGTCTTTCCCGGGGCGTTCGGCGTCTCCTGTGTGGAGGCAGGAGGTCCCCAGGCCGGCGCGGGGTGCGCCGGCCTGGGCATCACCGCCATGGCGGACGAGCTCAACCGGCTCGGCATTCTGGAGGAGCCCTGGGACGTGGTGGTGTACGATGTCCTGGGCGATGTGGTATGCGGAGGGTTCGCAGTGCCCATGCGAAAACATTTTGTAGACCGGGTATACCTGATCACCTCTGCCGATTTCATGGCGCTCTACGCCGCCAACAACATCATGCGCGGAGTCGCCCGCTATTCCGGCGCCGCTCCCCTGTTGGGCGGGCTGATCCAAAACCGCAGCCACGGAGCGGGAGAGGATGCCTTGGTACGCTCCTTCGCAGAGCAATCCGGGACCAGAGTCGTCGGTATCCTGCCGGAAGACCGCCAGCTCCGAAGAGCGGATTATCTGCATACCACCGTACACCATCTGGAACCGGACGGGGCGGCGGCCATGCGCTTTCTGGAACTGGCCCAGCGGCTCTGGGATACCCAGCCCACCAGCCCCCGGCCACTGGGGGACGAGGCACTGGAGGCATTCTGCCGCCGGGCAGCAGAACAGGAGGTGGAGGGGCTTGCGTGACGCCTGCCGTGTGGAAGTCTATTCGGCGGAGGGGGGCGGGAAGCACTTTATGACCCTTCCGGAACGCATTTGGCAAAGGGGAGACCTTCTTCTGGCGGCTGCCGGTTCTCTGGCCTGTGTGCGGGCGCTTTACCTGCGCGCGGCAGAGCTGGGGAAACTCCACCAATTCCTGCCCTGCCCGCTGACGAGGGCGGACTACGCCGCCGGCCGGGCAGCGGAGCATCTGGCAGCCAGGCTTCGGGAGGCCGCACGCCGCCCCGGCGTAGGCGGGGTCGTGCTCTACGCCTCCTGTGCCGAGGTGCTGACGCAATGCGATCTGGAACAGGTTGCGGAGCAGGCTGGCCTTCCCGTCCGGATTCTGCTGCGGGGGCCTCTGGTGGCCCGCACCCGGAATGCCGTGGCAGAGTTGGAGCAAATTCTGTCCACCTTTCCCCCGCCTGTGGGGGAAATTCCCCGGGGCAGCGCGCCGCTGCCCGTTCTGCCGCCGGATTTCAGCGGAGTGGCGTCCCTTCTCCAGAGCTGGGACGCCTACCCCTTTCTGTTGACTGCCGGAGGATGCACCGGATGTCTGACACTGGGGGACGACGCCACCGCCGGACTGCGTCTGGAACATTCACGGTTTGATGATCTGGAGCTGGCCGCGGGCTGCGAGGCAGCGGCAGTCAACGGAATTGCGAGAGGCTTTGCGCACAGCGGCCGCGCTTTCTGCGGCCTTATGGGGAGTGCAATTCCCGAACTGCTCGGCATGGACTATACCGGGATACAGGAGAGTCTGGCCGAGCGGGGGGTCCCGGTACTCAGGTTCCCCTGCACCGGATTTGAGTCCGCACCAGTGGGCGTGGACCGGGCCCTGCGGAATCTGGCCACTTGGAGGCGCCCGGAGGGGCGTGACAACCAGAGGATCTCTATTCTGGGCTATTCCGATCTCGCGCTGGGCTCCAGACAGCCGCTGCGCCTCGGGGCGGAGGCTTTGACCACCCGGGGGTATCAGGTCTGTGTCTGGGGGGAGGAAGGTTTTGGGGGCGGAGAGCTCCGGTCTGCGCCGGCCCTGAACTGGGTGGTGACGGCCGAAGGATTGGGGGCGGCACGGCAAATGGAGGCCGACTATGGAATCCCCTATTTCTGCGGCCTGCCGCTGGAACGCTATGGACTGGAGCGATGGCTGTCCCGTTTCTCCACGGCGGCAAAGGGGGCCCCGCCAGAGAAGCCGGTGGAACATGAAACAGGGAACCGCACCCTTCTCCTGATCGGAGCGCCCATTGCAACGGAAGGACTGGCCTGGGCGATCCGGGGGGAATATCCGAATTGCCGGATCCTCCGCGCCTTCTATGCCCCCTACCGGACTTTAAAGGAGCTTTACCGGCCCTTTCTCACCGCAGATACGCTTCTGTTTGGCGATCCGGCGGAGCTGGCCGCTTGGGCGACGCCCGATGTCCTGCTGGCAGATCCCCTCTTTTTCCCCTCCCTGCGGCCGTGGTTTCCACGGGCGGAGCTTCTGGCCTGTCCAGAGCCCGGAGTGTGCGGCAGGGGTGGACTGCCCGCACGGTGGCTGGAGGATGTGGCGTGTGTGATGTCGGCTATTGGAAAAAGTCATACCTGGTAATGGAAAAATGCACTTCTCCCGGTGGTTGCCGGATGGCGGCCGACGTGCTATACTGTAATCACAAAGTTCAATATAGAAAAGGCATTGGAGCATTTCATGGAAACCGGTGAAAGTCCGGTACGGTGCCGCCACTGTGAGATGGAGCATCCCCCACAATGACACTGAGCCGACAGGCTTGGGAAGTCGGGGTGATGCGGAGAAGTCGAGTCAGGATACTTAAATGCTCCGGGACACCTGGTATCTAACGAGCCATTAGATGAGGGTGCCGCGGGTTGCTCTGCGCTTTTTGCGGTACGCTTCTTTTGGAACACCTTCTCTTGTTCAGATACAGGAGAAGGTGTTTATTTTTGCCGGGGAGCAGGACCGGGACGTCCGCCCTGGCCTCAGGCCCCCTGGACAGAGAATTTAAATTGGAACAGGAAAGGAATGGTACTTATGAAACGACATTTACACCGCCTCGGGGCGGCCGCCGTGTCCGGCGCGCTTCTGGCCTCCCTGCTGACTGCCTGTGGAGGGGGGATCACCGCGGAGACCCCGTCTGTTGTACCGGAATCCCCCGCACAGCAGACGGAGCAGGCTGTGGCGGAAACCCGCACCGTGACGGATGCGGCGGGCAACGTGGTGGAGGTTCCGGCGGAGCTCAGCCGCATCGCGGTTACCCCGCTGCCCTGGTCCTCCGTGATCTATGCCATCGACGGCACCTCTGAGCACATGGTCTCCATCAACCCCGGCGCCATGACCGCCTATACCAACTGTTTTTTCTCCAAGCTGGACAGCGGTTATGCGGAGCTGGACACCACCAGCATCGGCTCCGACTTCTCCATCAACATGGAGGAAATGGTCAGCCGAGGCGTCCAGGCTGTGGTGATCTGGGACTATCAGACCGAGGAAGCGGAACAGCTCAAGGCGCTGGGCATCACGCCGGTTATGGTGAAGAACGAGACCATCGAGGATCTCCAGGCCAGCTTTACCGCCATTGGTCAGATGTTGGGCAAGGAGGAGCGGGCCGAGCAGTTCAACACACTTTATACCGAGGCGTATGAATATCTGCAGTCCTTCCAGGAGCAGGTGAATGCCGCGGACAAGCCCAAGGTGCTCTATCTGCGCAATGCCGAGCTGAAGCTGCAGGGCAACGACATGTTTATCGCGGAGGCCCTGGAGCTGGCAGGTGCAGACAATGTGGCCGCCGATCTGTCCAGCATCACCATGGAGGAGATCCTGGCCATTGACCCTGATATCATTCTGATGAGCAATTTCGACTCCTTTACACCGGCGGATCTGTACGAGAACAGGCTGGATGGACAGGACTGGAGCCAGGTATCCGCCGTACTCAATCACCGCGTCTATAAGACCCCCATGGGTATCTACCGCTGGGACGCCCCGGGCGTGGAGACTCCGTTGATGATGCGCTGGCTGGCCCAACTGATTCAGCCGGAAATTTTTGCCGAGATCGATATCGAGCAGGACACCAGGGCCTTTTTCCAGGACTATTTCGGCTACAGCCTGACGGATGAAGACCTGGCCCAGATCTTTGCCGCCGATGCCAATGCGGACAGCCAGTAACCCAGCCCCGGCCCTGGAGCAAACACCCCGCCGGCCCTGCTCCTTTCCGGTTCTGTTTCTGGGATGTCTGGCCGCGCTGCTCATCCTGACCATCCTGGCCATCGGAGTAGGGCGCTATGCCATCTCCCCGGCGACCGTGGTGCGGGTGCTCCTCTCCAGATTCCTGCCCATCCCGGCCACCTGGGAGGGACAGGCGGAGAGCGTCATTTTTACCCTGCGTCTGCCCCGCATACTGGCTGCCCTGCTGGTGGGGAGCGCCCTCTCCCTCTCTGGAGCGGCCTACCAGGGGGTCTTTAAAAACCCCCTGGTGGCGCCCGACATGCTGGGCGTTTCGGCTGGCGCCTGTGTGGGTGCCTCGGTTGGAATCCTGATGAACGCCGGCGGAGTGGGAATTCAGGCCGGAGCGCTCCTGGGCGGCCTGGCTGCCGTGCTGCTGGCCATCGCCATCCCAAAGGTCATCAAGAATCAATCCATGATGACCCTGGTGCTGGCAGGCGTGATTATCAGCGGGCTGATGAACGCTATTCTGGGCCTGCTGAAATATCTGGCCGACCCGGAGACGCAGCTCGCCTCCATCACGCACTGGCAGCTTGGCAGCCTGGCGACTGCAGTGTGGCGGGATGTGTTCACCATGGGACCACCGATTTTGGCTGCAATCATAATTCTCCTGCTGATGCGGTGGCGGATCAACATCCTCTCTCTGGGCGAGAATGAGGCCAAGTCGCTTGGCATGGATATTCGGCGTGCCCGTGGGATCATCATTTTCTGTGCCACGATGCTCACCGCCTGTGCCGTCTGCACCAGCGGAACGATCGGCTGGATCGGGCTGGTAATCCCCCATTTTGGGCGGATGATGGTGGGGCCGGACAACCGCAAGCTGATCCCCCTATCCGCGGTACTGGGGGCTGCGTTCCTTCTGCTGATTGATACCCTGGCTCGGGTGCTCACCAGCGCGGAGCTCCCATTGAGCATCCTGACCGGACTTATCGGGGCCCCTTTTTATTTCTATCTCCTGTTGAAACAAAGGATGAAGCTGTCATGATTCTGGAAGTAGAACATCTGTCCTTCGCCTACCGGCCGGAACGCCCCCTGTTTTATGACGTGAGCTTCGCCTTTGAGCAGGGACAGGTTCTCTCTATTCTGGGGGCAAACGGAGCGGGCAAGTCTACCCTCCTCAACTGTATTGCAAATCTGCTGCTCCCTCAGCAGGGGGAAATCCGTCTCCACGGGACGCCTCTCTCTCGGCTGGAACTGCGGGAGATTTCCAGAATCATCGGCTATGTTCCCCAGAGCCACACCCCCGCTTATGATTATACAGTACGGGATTTTGTAGTCATGGGCCGGGCCCCTCACCTGGGAACCTTCCAGCAGCCTGGACGTGCGGACTATGACCTGGTGGACGCCACGCTGGAGGAGATGGGCCTGCTCCCGCTGGCCAACCGGCCCTATACGGAGCTCAGCGGCGGGGAACGCCAGCAGGTAACCATCGCCCGGGTAATCGTTCAGCAGCCGGAGCTGATCCTGCTGGACGAGCCCACCAACCATCTGGATTACGGCAATCAGCTCCGGGCACTCTCCATGGTGCGCGCCTTGGTGAAGCGGGGCTTCGGCGTCATTATGACCAGCCACAATCCCGACCATGTGCTTCTGCTGGGCGGGCAGGTTGGTATTCTGGGGAATGACGGCCGTTTTCTGGTCGGCAATGCAGAGGAGGTTATGACGGAGGAGCGGCTTCGTGCGCTCTACCGCAGCGACCTCTACTTAACCTATGTGGAGCGGGTGGGGAGAAAAGTCTGTATCCCCGGCCGCTTGAAATCGGATGAATAGGAGGGTAAGATGGAGTCGATCGAGGTTTTGGAGGAGGGGAAGCTTCTCTCCTTCCGATTCGATGAGATGCTGAACTATCACGGCCCCGGTTTCCCGGGTGGCGTGGCCCACGGATTTAAGGTCATGCAGAGGGCGTTTCCGCTGCTGGACGACGGGAACCTGCTGGAGCGCAGGGAGATCTCGTTCGTGACGGCTTTTCCAGGGCCGGGGGCGCGGGATGCCTTTGAGCTAGTCACCCGCTGCCTTACGGACGGCAGGTATGTGGTGGACAAGGAGCTCCCCGAGGCGGCGAACGAGCTGGAGAGTCCCGGCGGGCGCTATTACTTCCGGTTGAGCTACCGCGGGCGTTCCGTCGCAGTCACGCTCCGCCCCGGCTACGTGCGGGAGGAATTCATTCAACTGGCCCGCAAGAAGGGGCGCACGGAGGCGGAGGAGCGTGCGCTTGCCGGAATGAAACGCGACATGGCCGCCCGCCTGATGGCGGCCAAAGCGGAGGATATTTATCGAGCTGAGCGGCTTTAAGTGAAGTCGAACGTAAAAACATGCGCCATGGAGATTCCCGAAAGGGCCTATGGCGCATGTTTTTACTTCGTAATTTAATGGGACACACCGTAAAAGGATCCTACAGGCAGATATGTAAACGGAGCGCAGAGCAGGATTGGAATGTCACCTTAGTGAAGGTAAGAGCCCTATCTGTTGTCATCTCGCTTCTCTTGATGCCGTTCGGCCTGCATCAGCAGACAAAGACAATCGTTTTTCGTTTAAGCTCAGGGACATCTACCAAGACGGATTCCACCCCAAAAACTGTCCGGATCAGATCCGGTTCCAAAATGGTTTCCGGTGTTCCCTCGGCCACAACTGCGCCACGGCTCATAACATAGAGGTAATCACAATAGTCGATAGCTAAGTTGAGATCGTGCATAGCCGCAAAGACCTCGATACCCAGGCTCTTTACAACCCGGAGGATCTGGAGCTGATATTGAATATCCAGATGGTTAGTAGGCTCATCCAGGATCAAAGCTTCCGGCTGCTGGGTGAGGGCCCGCGCCATCAAAACCCGCTGGCGTTCGCCGCCGGAGAGCGTGTTGAATTTGCGGTTGGCCATTCCCTCCATTCCAACCAGCTCCAGCGCCTTCCAGGCTAATGCATAGTCCTCGTCGTTGTCTGTCTCCATCAGCTTCTTGTGGGGGGTACGTCCCATGAGGACAACCTCCTCTACCCGAAAGTCAAAGTTCAGCGTACTCATTTGTGTCATAACTCCCAGGCGGCGGGCGGATTCCTTCAAGGAGACTTCTTCCAAAGCCTTCCCATCCAGCAGCACAGTCCCGGAATGGGGCTTGAGCACTCGGTAAATCGTCTTGAGCGTAGTGGATTTCCCGCTACCGTTTGGTCCCACAATACCAACAAACCGCTTGGACTTTACCTCTGCACTGACATCATGAATAATGGTCTTTCCCCCGATCGCCACCGATAGATTTCGTACTTCCAGATCCATTTACTCATCTCCAAATCCATAGGATTTCGTCAGCATCAGCCAAACAAAGAAAGGGCCGCCAATCATGGCCGTGACAATACCGATGGGAAGCTCCTCGTTCCCCAACACCATACGGGCTGCCACATCACACCAGATCAAAAAAATAGATCCGACTATCGTTGATAACACCAATACCCTGCGGTGATCGGAACCTACAAGCATACGCACAACATGGGGGATAATCAGCCCAACAAAGCCGATTGTTCCTGATACAGCTACTGCAACACCGGTGATTGCGGAGGAAAATACCAGATAGACCTTTCGGATGGTTGCCACCTGAATGCCGAGGGTCAGGGCGGACTCGTCTCCGATTAGAAGCGTGTTGAGTACACGGAATTGGGTGAGGAAAAAAGCGACGCCAAGCAGCACGACAACAAAAGGAATGCCAAGCAAATTCCAGGAGGCCGAGGTCATTCCCCCCATTGTCCAGAACGTGACAGAGCGGATACCTTCGGCATCGCTCGCCGTATAGATAACAAAATTGGTAAAGGCGGAGCAGATCGCACTGACAGCCATACCGGCTAACAACAGTTTAATGGTGTTTCCCTTGGATTTTCCGGAAAACGCCACGGTAAAGACAAATAGCGCGGTGACCAGGGAGCCCAGGAACGCACCCACGGACACACCATAATTCCCAAACCAGGAGAAAGCCCCCAGGAGGATCGCCAGTGTGGCACCCAGTGAAGCGCCGGAGGAAAGCCCCAATACATAAGGATCCGCCAGTGGATTGCGGACTACCGCCTGCATCACCACACCAGAGACAGACAGACCTGCCCCCACCACCATTGCCATCAAGACGCGTGGAAACCGGATATTCCAAATGATATCTGCGGTTGTACTCTGGAGGAGTCCGGCATACTGGGCGGGCTCACTCCGGAAAATACGGCAGACCAGAATGCGCGCCACATCAGGAATGGCGATATCCACAGGGCCGAACGTAATGGAACTCAGGACGGATAATAGCAACAGGACCAGCAGTACCACGACCCATAGGGTCAATGGAAAGCGTCGGCGGCCGGCATTTAGGCTGGTATTTGCAATAGATGGCTTTACCTTGGTCATATTCATTCCCCTTTTTCCGCGGTTCGGCGTTTGCTTGGAACGGTTCGGGCGGCCCACCCTCTGCGTGTGGGCCGCCCGAACCAGCCTCTGCATCTACAGCCCTATGGGATGGCAAATGCAATTCTGAGAGTTATTCTGTAAAAAGTTCGGGATAAAACCCCTCGGCCAATGTTTCAATTGCCTCTATAGTGCGGGGCCCTCCGCAATAGAAAGCTGCATGATCCAGCACCACAAAGCGATCATTCTGAACAGCCTGAAGGCTCTGGAGGACCGGATTGGCCTTGATCGCATCGATTTTTTCCTGGGCAGGTGAGGAGGAGAGATCCAGTATGACCAGGACATCGGGGTCCAAACTCAACAGGACCTCCATGCTCTGCTGTCCATTATCGTTGGCCTGAATACCACCGGCCAACTCGGTCAGATTGGTATTGAAGTCCGTACCCCCCCGGCCCAGGAACTCATTCTCATAGACATACTGTACGGTGACAACTTGAACACGCCCGGACTCCGGGATAGTGGATACCTTCTCCTGGATGTCAGCAATTCGGTCCTTCATATCCTGAATCATGGCTTGGGCCTTATCTTCGATATCAAAAATCTGGCCAAGCTTCTCGATATCATCGTAAAGGAAATCTACGGTGCGATTGCCAAGCCCACTGACGGTGTTGTTCATCAGGTAGGTATGCACTCCTCGTTCATGCCAGTCGCTAACTGCACCAAGCGCATCCTCTGCAAAGAGAGACCCCCAGCCTACAATCAAATCTGGCTTCTGATCCAGCACAACCTCTTTTGAGGGATAGCCGGACTCCGCAATAAAGGGAATGGAGTTGTACTCATCAGCCATCCGTTCATAAACAGGGCTGAAGCGGTGGGCAGTCGCCACAATTTTATCCGTCAGGCCCAATGCAATCAGCAGTTCGGTGTTGGCCTGAGAGATGCTGACAACCCGCTCAGGGCAGGCTTCAAAAGTCTGTTCCACGATTTCGCCGTTCTGATCATAGGTCTCCACCGTGACCGGATAGTGGTTGTCTGCCTCTACGCCGTTGGATTCAACCGGAGTTTGGGAAGTTGCAGGAGAAGTTTCTTCTCCTACAGGCTGCCCGCCGCAGGAAACCAGGCCGAGCATCATGCTCAGCGCCAGCAACAGCGCTGTCAGTCTCGTTTTCATGTTACTACTCCTTTCGGTCATTCAGAGAAGAGTTCCGGGTAAAAACCACATGCCAGGGATTCGATCGCATCGATGGTTTCATAGTTACCGCCATAGAAGTCGACGTAATCCAGCGAAACAAAACGGTCATTTTTGACGGCGTTAACTTCGCTGAGGGATGGATTACTCTTGAGCGCATCGATTTTTTCCTGTGCGGGAGAGTCGGTCCGGTTAATAATCACAAGGACATCCGGGTTCAGTGCAATCAGGTTTTCGATGCTCTGCTTTCCAAAAGCCTCGTCCAGGCAGATGCCACCTGCCTTCTCAATGAGGTCATACGTAAAATCCGTATCCTTACGCCCAAAGAATTCATTTTCATAGACCATCTGAACGGTAAGAACGGTTACCTTGTCCGTATCCTCCAATGTGGACACTTTGTCGGCAATAGCCTGCTCCCGCGTCTTCATATCGGAGATCATTGCCTGGGCCTTATCTTCAATTCCGAAAATTTCCCCCAGCTTCTCAATGTCGTTGTAGAGGCGTGACACCGTGCGCCGCCCCTCTACGCCGGAGGCGCTGTTATCTACGATGTAAGTGGCGATTCCCCGCTCGTTCCAGTCCTGCACACTGCCGAGGGTATCCTCAGTAAACGTGCTCCCCCAGCCGATGATTAGATCCGGCTTTGCATCCAGAACCACTTCCTTGGAGGGACTATCATTGTCTGCAATGAATGGCAGGGCCTCGAACTCGTCCCGGTACTTCTCATTGACATCTCCAACACTTCTACAGGCCCCCACAATCCGGTCTCCCAGTCCCAGTGCTAACAGAAGCTGGATTGCCTGAGGCTGATTGCACACGACCCGTTCCGGTGCTTTTTCAAAGGTTTCGGCGTAGAGCGTGCCGTTTTCGTCGTAAACCTGCACAGTAACAGGATAATTTCCCTCTACTGGCTGCCCGGTCTCCACAGGCGCGGAGGTCTCCGGTGGGAGTGTGGTCTGGGCCGATGGCGCCCCGCAGGACGCCAAGCTGATGGTCATTACGAAAGTCATCAGCAGAGACACCCATTTCCCTTGTTTCATATGTGTTCCTTCCTTTCCTGTTCAGATGCGATACTCTATGTCCACCGCAAGCTGCGGCTGACAACATTTCAGTCGTACTTCCAAGGATACCTGGGCGCAGGCATAAAAATACTCTGCCCCCTGGACATGGGAGCAGAGTATTTGTCAGCAATAACAGTCTACAGCAACCTGCGTCCATCCCATCTCTCAGAGGTACGGAAACGGCAAACAGACCATGTGCAATATCCCGACTTGACCCATCCGCCGTTTCCTATGGCGGTACCTAATCCAGCGCCTTCCCAAGGCAGTGGGATGCCCCAGTGGCAAAATGCTGTTTCGTTGGTCACACGGTTGCTGAGTACAGTTCCAGATTCTCACTGGAGAGCCATTTGATACAGCTCTTCGCGCTAAAAGTGCGATGTTCCTGCGCACGACCTTTGTCCTAATTCTATTTTATGAGTACTTCTCCGTGCCTTCCATAGCCCGGATTGTGGTGCTATTATAGCACCTCTGGACGAATTTTGTAAAGCGAGACTTTTTTGTCGGCTAGGCTGAACGGGCCTTTTCTTTCCGGCCGGGCTGTGCTATAATCCCTTCATATACGTTTTCAGCAAGTGGCCAGACTCCGTCTGGTTAGAGGGAATCGGGTGCAACTCCCGAGCGATCCGGTCACTGTAAGCGGGGAGCGTGCTGCAGATCGCCATTGCATGTTTCACATGTGAGAAGGCGCAGCACGTGACGAGCCGCAAGCCAGGAAACCTGCTTGCTGAATTTGTGGGGACGCTTCCGGTGAAAGCTGCTCCACAGGCCGCCGGCCCTGCCGGTGCGCCTGTCTGCAAGCCGGCTCCGCGTCAGAATACGCGGGGCCGGCGATTTTGCTTTTTCTCCGGGCAGAGAGGAGAAATGCGCATGCGACAGCCTTTTTTTGAAGATCTGATGACCGCAATGTACCCCTCCGGCCTGCTGCACACCTTTGGTGTAAACGGGAAGATCTCCGGCAGCGTGGGGGCGGTGGGGGAAATGCAGGAGGTGCTTCCGCTCCTCCACAGCCCGGGCTGTGGGTTTCACTACCGCTATTCCGCCCGGCGTCGGCACCAGCCCTTTTACAGCGTGCTGACCTCCAATCTGGAGGAGCGGGACATCATCTGCGGCGGGGAGGAGAAGCTCCGCCAGGCCATACGGGACGCCTGGAGCCGTTACCGCCCCGGGCTCATCATGGTGATCCCCTCCCCGATCAGCGACATTCTGAACGAAGATGTGCGCTCCGTATGCGCCGAGCTGCGGCGGGAGGGTATTTCGGTAGTGGGCGTCCAGTCGGAGCTCTTCTCCCACCGGGACAAAGAACTACACCCGGAACCGCCTGAAAGAGCTGGCCCGCCAGACCATCACCGGCGACAACCGGCTGGAGATGGAGCTGAAGGGCTGCGGCTTCACCGAGGCGCTCTACGCCCTGGTGGAGCAGGTGATGGAGCCGTCCGCTCAGATCCCGCACAGCGTCAACATCGAGACGGTGGGCTGGGGGAGCGAGGGAAAGGCCGCCCTGCGGGAGCTGGAGGTCTTTTGAACGGCTGCGGGATCAGGTGAACACGTGGATCCCCAGCGCCCCCCTCTCCTCTCTGGTACACGCCCCGGCCGCGGAGCTGAATCTGGTCAAGCGGGTTCGCTGGGCCAGACGCATGCGGGAGAAATTCGGAACCGCATACCTTCACATCGGCGGCGCGGGACGCTACGCCGGACTGGATGGAATCTGCACCTTTTACCGGGACATTGGACAGGCCCTCCGCATGGAGGAGGCGGTGGAGCCCGTCGTCCTGGCGGCGCGGGCCCAGGCCCTGGAGGAGACGGCGGAGGCCCGCCGCCGCCTGGGGCAGGCCCGGGCGGTTCTCGTCAGCCGCAGCATCCAGCAGGCTCCCTTCGAGCTCAAATCCTATGTGCGGGACTATGGCCTGTCGGTCTCCCATCTCTGTGTCATCCTGACCCCGGAGAGCCGTAAAAACCTGAATGTCACCCCCGCGCTGGAGGACAGCCTGCTGGCCCGGGTACGGGAGGCCGCCGCCCTCTACAGCCCGGAGACACAGCTCCTCCTGAACCCGGCAGAGGAGACGCTGCGCGGAATCTTCGCAGAGGCGGATGTGGTGGTGGGCACCGGCGACTTCACCTTGGAGGGGATGGGCGCGCCGCTGATCCCCGCGGTCAACGAAACCACCTCCCTCTCCTTTCCCTCCTATGTCCGCACGGTGCGTAGGATGCCGCCGCCTGGAGCACGGGACGGAGCGCAGCAGTCTTCTGCTGGGGAAAATGCCCTTCCAAAGCCGCCATTACCCACTGTACTGTAATCAGTCTAATCTGGCCGCCAAGGAAATGTGGTCCAGAATGTGGCTCAATCGAAAGGGGGATTCCGTATGAGGCCGGCCAGCGGCTGCAAGCTCTTTGGAGCTTATCAGGCTTTGGGTGGAATTCAGGACGGCGTTGTTCTGCTCCACTCCGTGGTGGGCTGCAATTTTGGCTCCATGTCTCTCCACGTTGCCCAGGATATGCGGGATATCCGGCAGACCTGCACCGTCATCAGCGACAGCGACGTGGTGTTCAGCGGCGAGGCCTCCCTGGAGCGGGCCGTCCGCTCCGCGCTGGAGCTCTTCCAACCGTCCGTCCTGTTCGTGGTCAGCGGCTGTGTGAGTGAGATGATTGGGGACGATATCCCCGCCGTCTTAGCCCGCATCCCCCATGAGGCGCCGCTGCTCCATGTGGAGGCGGCAGGCTTCCGTGGGGATGCGGCTCGCGGGCTGGAGGCTGGATGGCTGGCACTGCTCCCGCTGATGAAGCCCCCGGTCCCCCGGCCTTATCCCCGGCCCTATCCCCGTTCTGATCCCCGTCCCCTGGTTAATCTGATCGGGCTAGGGATGGATGACCCCCACGCCGCCGACGATGTTGAGGCCCTCCGGGCTATGCTCGCCCCCCAGGCCGCACTGGGCGCCGTGCTCTCCCGCTGTACGCTGGAGGAAGTGCGCCGCGCCCCCTATGCCGATGTGAACCTGGTGCTCCGTGGAAAGGGGCGTGAGCTGGCGCAAGCCATGAAGGAGTACTTCGGCATACCGTGGGAGGAACTTGATTACCCCTATGGCGCCGCCGGCGCGGACGATCTCTGGAGTCGGCTGGAGCGCCGCTTCGGTCTGGATTATCATCAGGCCCGGGCGGAGCTGGACCGTCAGATTGCAGAGGGAGCCGGAAAAGCCTACCGCTATTTACAGGCCCTCTACGGCATGCCGGCTGCGATCCTCGCCTCGGGGCCGCGGGCCGACGGTCTGCGGCGCTTTCTGGAGCAGGAGCTGGGGATGGAGGTGGTGTGCTTTGCCCGCCGGGAGGAGCTCTCCGACCAGGAGGACTTCTACCGGGAGCTGCGCGGCTCCGAGTCGGCGCTTCTGTTTGGCTCCTCCTTTGAGCAGGACGGTGCCGACGAGCTGGAAATTCCGCTGATCCGCGTGGATTACCCGGTGTTTGATGAGGTCTGTCTGACCCCCCGCCCCCACCTGGGCGGGCAGGGAACCCTCCACCTTCTGGAGGACATCTTCCGCGGCATCATGAACGGCCGCACCTTAAAGGGGGCGCTCTATCAGTGAAACGCATCTGCGTCTATGGAAAAGGGGGCATCGGGAAGTCCACCGCCGTGTCCAACCTGGCGGCGGCCATGGCCCAGGCCGGGAAACGGGTGGCGGTAGTGGGCTGCGACCCCAAGGCGGACTCCACCCGGGGCCTGATGGGGCGGCGCATCCCCACCGTTCTCGACCAGCTCAAGACCGGCGCCACCGGGAGAGATCGCCTTCACGGACAGCCGGGGTGTCCGCTGCATTGAGGCCGGCGGGCCGGAGCCGGGTACCGGCTGCGCCGGGCGGGGCATTATCGTGGCCATGGAGGAGATCCGCAGCCGCGGCCTGCTGGATGACCGGGATGTGGTGCTCTACGACGTGCTGGGGGACGTGGTCTGCGGCGGGTTCAGCATGCCGCTGCGGGAGCAGGTGGCCGACGAGGTGTATCTCGTCACCACCAGCGACTTCATGGCCCTCTACGCCGCAAACAACATCTGCCGGGGCATCCGCAAATACGCCCAGAGCGGCGGAATACGCCTGGCCGGGATCATCCACAACGGGCCGCAGCAGCGTGGACAACGACGGCCTGCTCCAAGCCTTTGCGACGGAGCTGGGCACCACGGTGGCGGGAAAAATTCCCATGAGTCCCCTCATCGGCCAGGCCAAGCTGGAGCGCCAAACCGTGGTGGACAGCGCGCCGGACAGCGCGCCCGCCCAGGCGTTCCGCGCCCTGGCGTCCGTCCTCCTGGATAACCGCAGCGGCTGCATCCCGGAGCCGATGACCGACGACGGGCTGGAAGCGCTCTGCCGGAAGGCGGCCCCGCTTTGATTCCGGCTGAGCACCCCTGCCTCTCCGCCCAGGCCCACTTCCGCTATGGCCGGATTCATCTGCCCGTGGCCCCCAGGTGCAACATCCGGTGCGGCTACTGCGACCGCCGCTATGACTGCGCCAACGAGTCCCGGCCCGGCGTCACTTCGGAGGTCATCTCCCCCGAAGCTGCCCTGGACCGCGTGGAGCGCGCCCTGCGCCTGGACAGCCGTCTGCGGGTGGTGGGCGTGGCAGGGCCTGGTGAGCCCCTGGCCAACCCCGCCACCCTGGAGACCCTCCGCCTGATTCACGCCCGCTTTCCCGGACTCCTGCTCTGCCTGAGCACCAACGGGCTGGTTCTGTCTGATGCTTTGCCCGAACTGCTGGACTGCGGGGTTTCCACCCTGACGGTCACTGTCAATACCCGCTCCGTCGTCTGTGCCGGGCACGTCTACCGGACGGTGGGCGGCAGCGCGGATGCCGGAGCCATGGCAGCCTTTCTCTACGCTCAGCAGGAGGGCGTGGCCAAGGCCGCAGAAGCCGGACTTACGGTGAAAATCAACACCGTCGTCATCCCCGGCGTCAACACCGGGGAGATTGAGGGAATCGCCTGTTGGGCCGCCCGTGCGGGAGCCGCCGTCATGAACCTGATGCCGCTCATTCCCCAGGCCGATTTTCGGGGCTGTGAGCCCCCCAGCCGGGCGCTCCTGGAGGCGCTGCGCGCCAGGGCCCGTGTCCACATCCCCCAGTTCACCCACTGCAGACAGTGCAGGGCGGGCAGACGCAGTGGGCGTGCCCGGAGAATAGACTACTGCTTTTGATTGATAAAGCCTTGAAAGCGGCCATCTTGTAAGCACCTGCACAGATGTACAGGTTTTGAATAGCAGCAACTCGTGATTGCTATCAAATCGGATTAAGTCCGAGACAGCTCATCAGTCAGTTCAGCTTGTCCTACCTTTATTCGGTAACAGTTCGAGGTAATCCCCCCGCTCTCCCGAAATCTTGCCTGTTTCTCCACCCGGCCCTGGCGGATTAGCTCCGCCAGGGCCCGCTTTATGGTCGAACGGGAGAGGCTCAGATCTTTTGCCATGGTGCCTATGGCGTACCAGCTCTCGCCGTCTTTGTTTGCTCGGTCATGTAGGTAGACCAGCACCTGCTTGGCCCTGGCGTTCAGCTCCGGGTCATTGTAAATCTCATTGAAGTAGCTCATTTCTGTTTCTGTTCCTTTCCCATATGATAATTGACTGTCCCTGTCCGGAGGGGAAACGCCTGGTAGATGGCACTGGTCAGCTCCGACTTGCTGGCGTAGTAGACCTTCCGGGCTGCCCGCTTGGGCACCTGGTAGGGCTCCCCAAAAGTGATCCCCCACTCCAGGAACAGCCGCAGGCGGGTCTGCATGGGATGGGTCCCGGTTTTCATGACGATGAAGTGTCCCTTGGGGATGGACTTGAGCTCATCCGGGGTCATGAGGGGCCGTTCAATCATCTGGAGGCTCTGGCTGGTATCGTTCTTCCCCCGGGAGATGGAACCACTCATCACGGTGCGGCTGCCCAGGGCCTTGGACAGCACCTCGGCGGTCTGGCTGTTTGGGGCAAAGCCGCCAAAAATAGTGTCCTGGCAGTTATCAGTCAAGATCTCTGCCCCCTTCCTTGCCGTAATTCTTCTCCAACTGAGCCAGAGACTGGATGATGGGCACCAGGGTCAGCCGCCTGGAGCGGCCGGCCGAGAACAGGGGCAGGATGTCGAAGGCGGGCATGGTGCCCAGCTCGTCACAGAAAAATACCACCCGGTTGGGCAGCTTCCCGTCGTGCTCATCCGCCACGGAGAACAACTCCCGGCTCAGGGTCTGGATCATCAGCCCAGCCATGAAATTTTTCGTGGCATCTTCCTCTGGTAAAATCAGGAATATCGCAGATCTCTTTGAGGCAAAGCTCTCGGCGTCTATGGCGCTATCGAAGCAGAGCACCTGCTCCAGCTCCGAGTCCAGGAAGGTATTTAGCCGGGAGAGCACGGTGGACATGACGGAGGCCATGGACTGCTCGGCGGCGGTGAGGGCGGAGCCGGAGAACCACTTGGCCTTGTGCTCCTCCGGCAGGCGGTCCATGAGGAGCTGGAACTCGTTCTTGCCCGGCAGGATGCTGGGGGCTATCAGTTCCTGCACCAGCTTGAACACGGACACGATGTGCCGCCGCTCCCGCAGCTCACTATGGATCCTTTTGGGCGGCAAATATTCCGCCAGTAAGAGGGTCACAGCGGTAAGCACACCCTCAGCTACATCATAAAAATATTGATTTTGTGCGAAGTTCTCCCCGTCTGGGTTGATGATAGTCTTGGACAGGATCTTAGCATATTTTTCCGCCTTGGCCCGGGCAGCCAGGTTGGTGGGATCTTTCCAGCAGACATCCATGTAGTGGTTGATCAGGGTGAGCAGGTTGTAGCCGTCGGAGCGGGTAGGGTTCCGAAGATCCACCACCGATACCTGGTAGCCGTAGCAGTCCCGGGCTATGGCGCCGTAGTTCCGGGCCAGATCTCCCTTCGTGTCACTTGAGAAAAAACTCATACCGCTGGCACAGGCGTACTCGATATTGGGGTACAGGAAATATGCGGTCTTGCCCACGCCGGAGGCGCCGATCATGAGGCAGTGGATATCATCACAGTCCACCAGGGCCCGGATCCCACCGTGCTTCCACAGCTTCTCTGGGATGAGCGGATGGACGGTCTTCCCAAGCAAAGAGAACTCCGGCGGAGCCGGGAGCTTTCCCACACAGCCCAGCACCAACCCCTGTGCGTCCGGGAGCTGCTCCCCCTTCCGCCACAGCGCGGGCTGGAAGGGCACGGAACGGAAGGTCTTCCTCACCTCCGCCGGTGTGGCCCAGCGGGCGGTTCCGTGCTGGCCGTCGCCCACGTCCTTGCTCTTGATGCTGTCCAGGCTGCCCCGGCTGGAGAAGGCGGCGATGGCCGCCAGGGCTCCGAATACTGCTGCCAACAGGAGAATCAGCGTCCAGGTATCGTTACTCACGTGTATATCTCCCTCTTTCTGGTCATTCTCTGTGTTTGATCTATCTTCCAGTGTGACCTTCTTTGGTGGGCCAGGATGAACCGGGGCCCGGTCCAGCGGCAGGGCGCACCACCCCCTTGGCGGGCATGGTACGATTTCGGCACGGGGATGGGGCTACATGCTCTGCCCCATAGTCATGGCAGGGCCAGCCATGGTCTGCCCCTGCACCAGATCGTCGTTCCAGTCCTTATGCACAGGGAGCAGGATGCCGCTGTGGTATCCTGCTTCCTGCAACTCTTCCTGGATGCGCTTGGCCGCCGTCTGTCCGGGCTCGTCGTGATCCAGGCAGAGCACCACATCCCGGAGGCGGGTGTTCTGCTCCAGCATCCAGCACATGGCCTGGCCGCCGGTACCGCACAGGGCCACATAGCTGTGCTCCTGCCATCTGTCCGGGTACAGCGTGAGGAAGCTCAGCAGATCAATCGGGGCCTCGAACACATAGAGCAGGCCGTCCTGCCCCACGTGGTGGAAGCTGTGCTGGGGCCTGCTGCCTTCCACGTTGACCTTGAAAGACTTGCCCTGGCTGTTGGTGCTCCTCTTGTGGGCATGGCGGGGGACCCATGCTCGTCCGTACCCACAAAGACGCAGTTGTGGTACTTCGCGTCCTCGTACAGCAAGCCAGCCCGAGCAAAGTGGGTGACCACCTCCCGGCTAACGCGGCGCTGTTTCATCAGGTAGGCGTACACACGGCGCATATCGGCGTTGGGCGGAGGCAGGGCGAAGGGCTTAGGCGGCTCCTCCCGCTTTGGCTCTGCGGCGGGATATGTCGCGCCCAATTCATTCCCCAGCAGGAGCTCCATGGCCTCCTGGTAGCTTGTTCCGTAAAAGTGCTGGACAAAGCTGACCGCATGGCCGCCCCGCCGGGCAATATGGTCGTACCATTCGTTGCCCCGGACAGTAATATGACGGATCCTGGCCAGCCGGGACTCCCGCCCAGCGCGGAGCAGCTTCTCCCCCCGCCGCCGCAGGAACTCCTCCAGATCAACGGAGTTGGCCTGCTCCTTCTGTTCAGAGGTAAAGTGGATATAGGTTCCCGTGAGAAATCACCTCGGTTTTGGTTGCTGTCTTTCCCTGGATTGTGTAAAATAAAAGAAACAGAATTTGACTGTGCCAGGAGGCTGACCATGAACAAGCAGGATGAGATTTTAACTGTCAGCCCAGAGCAGACCTACCACGCCATCCGCGGCTCCATTGTGACTGCCCAGCACTCCGTAGCCAAAGCGGTCAACTCCGCCATGGTGACCGCCTATTGGGAGATCGGAGAGCAGATCTACAAAGCGTGTGGAGAAAATGACCGGGCGGAGTACGGAATCAGGCTCTTAGAATACCTCTCCGCAAAACTGACTGCTGAATTCGGAAAAGGCTTCAGTGCAGGAGCCCGAAATATGCGCCAGTTCTATTGCACGTTTTGATTCGCTCCACACTGTGGAGCGAATTGAGCTGGTCCCACTACCGCCTGTTGATGCGTGTATCAGACGAGAAGGCACGCGCATTCTATGCGGAGGAGTGTGCCAAATCGGCCTGGAGTGTGCGTCAGCTGGAGCGCCAGATCAACACCATGTATTACCAGTGGATTCTGGCCAGCCAGGACAAGGCGTCCGTCGCTGCGGAGATTCAGCGCAGAGAACCCAAGCCTGAGTACGAGAAGATCGTCAAGGATCCCTATGTCATGGAATTCCTTCAGATTCAGCCGGATACCCATGTCTACGAGAGTGATCTGGAGCAGGCCCTTATTGATCACCTCCAGCAGTTTCTCCTGGAACTGGGCCGCGGCTTTTCCTTCGTCTCCCGCCAGAAGCGGTTTACTCTGGACGGGCAGAGTTTCTTTATTGACCTGGTGTTTTACAACTACATCCTCAAGTGCTTTGTGCTGATTGACCTGAAAACAGATACCCTGACCCACCAGGACATCGGCCAGATGTAGATGCATGTGAACTACTACACCCGTGTGATGATGAATGAAGGGGACAATCCGCCCATTGGCATTGTGCTGTGTGCGAAAAACGACGCGGTGGTACGCTATACGCTGCCGGAAAACAACACCCAGATCTTCACCTCCAAGTACAAAACCTATCTGCCCACGGAGGATGAGTTGAAGCGGGAGCTTCGACTCGACTCCTTCACAAGTTGGATGAATAGTTGAAGTTGGGGCTTGACTGATCCGAGCCCCACTAGTTCATCCGCAGTTCCTCATGGTCATCCGCCTTGTGTCCCAGGGCCATACGCTTCTCCCGGAGCATCCGGTGCCGCTTCCGGTCGATGTGCAGGCCAGTCTGGATGGCATCGGAGGCGGACTGCTCCCGGAAGATGCGGCCCATGTTGTGGAATAGCTGAGGACACATTGGGCGGTATCCGCGGGATACCGCCCAATGTGTCTGTGTACGCTGATGGTGCGCGGCCTCCTGCTGTGGGTGATGTGCCCCATACGGCAGGCCCGATTGTGCAGGCGGTGTGCCAGATGGGGTAAACCCGTGTACCACCTCATCTGTTGTAGGCGGCTCCATCGCCCCAGCCGGAGCATCTCCCGTATGACCATGTTGCGCACGGCCTTGAACTCTTCTGTTTGAAAGGGCAGGCGCTCCGGCAACTGCTCGAGCAGGTGCGGCACACCTCTTCCCGCATCTGGTTCCACAGGTCATAGGCGGCAGCTACCCGTTCCTCCTTTGCCAGTTCGTCCACGATTGCGTCCACCAGTGCCTTGGCTGTGGGCGGCAGGTAGCCGTAGACTCTTTTTGCCTTTGGTGTTCTGCAAGCGACGGATAGTTCCAGAATCGGCTGCTCCAGGTTTTCATTTTGAGCTGGCCGGTCTCCATCTGCGCAATCAGCTCTGCCATGGCGCGCTCCGCATCCCGGCTCAGGGTATTCCGGTACTCGGTTTTCTGTTCGTAGATGTGGAGCAGATCCTGTCGGAAGATCCGTCGGCCGAAGGCGGACTTCACCTGCCGGATGCCCTGTTTGGTGAGATAGCCCTCCTTGAGATTGGAGGAAAACACTACCATGTGGATGTGAACGCTGTCCTCCTTGCGGTGGAAGGCGGCGTACCAGCGCAGGTGTTCCAGCGGGATCCTGTACCCCCCTGGCGATCTCCGGCACGCAGGCACACACCAGCTGCCTCCAGCTCTCCGCGTCGTTGTAGCCCAGCCGCTCCGCGTCCTCCCGCCGGATAGCCACCACTGGCGTCCACACGCTGCCGGTGTGCTCCGCCACCCCCCGGACGGCCTGGGAGAGATTGCGCACCTTGCCCTCTCGCGCACCACAGGCCGTGCTCACCGTCCATCTGCACGCCGGGGCGGGACACGTAGTCCAGGTAGTTCTCCATCCGGCTCATGGGCTCCGCGAAGTCCTCCTGCACCTGGCGGATGAAAGTATCGGCGTTTGCCTGGGTGGGTGTGTTGCGGTAGTCCTCGTACTCCAGCAGTTCCTCCGCGCCGGGGAAGTCCCGGAGCAGGCGCTGGATATAAGCCTGCTGCTTTTTCGTAGCAGGCTGGTCTTGTTGTTCACCCCTGAGTACTTCCACGCCGGGGCGGGTGGCGATGTAGCGGGCCCGGTTGGATAGCTTGGCTGTGTCCCTTCCGCCCTTCAGGTAGGGGGACATGAACCGGACGCGGCTCATTCGCCATCAGGAAAGATCTGGCGCTGGAGGCCTAGAGCGTCGTCAAAACGGATCTTCCCGTTGGTGCGCAGCACCTCGTCCACCGCGTAGGCCCGCAGCTCCCGGCGGTTCACCGGATCTGCCCGGAAGTGGGCGGCCACGGTGTGGCCCATCATGTTGACCTCCACACACAGCTTGAACAGCAAAGTGCGCAGCCGGTTCTCGTTGTCCGCCAGCGTGCCCCGCAATGTGTCCACCAGAGCGCGGGAGAGGTATTCCGAGGTGTCCTCCGTGGCCAGGTAGCCCATGTAGAACCGCAGGGCCTTTTCGGCAAATTCCCCACGGCTTTTGCAGTTGTCCTCCTCCAGCCAGCCGTCCATCCGGCGGACAATGCCCGGCTTGAGCCAGAGGGTGATTTTCAGCCTGTTTTCCTCGTCCATGCTTCCTCCTCGTTCACCACGGCGGTGCAAAAGGGCCTCAACCGCCTGCAACGCCGTGTTTTTTCAAACGCACCACCGCTCTAAAACCCGGAACGGGCCTTTACCGACGGCGGTACCCAAATCCGGGAAAAGCCCCGCACTGCGGGGCTTTGTGGCCTGAGCGCCGGGGCTCACCACGGCGCTCCTTTATCCTCGTACTAAAATCGAACGCCCCAAGTCGGGGCGAAACCGGCCCCAACGGGGCGGTTTTTCGGCTGGGCGGGGCCCTGGCCCGCCCTCCGCCTGAACCCGTCACACAGGGCGCACACGGGGCCGACGGCGTGCTCACAGCTGGGCCAGGCTGGGGGCCTGGCGGGGCTGCGGTTCCTCCACCAGATACCGGGCCCGGAAATCTGCCAGCGCCATGCCGGTCTGTTCCAGGCAGTAGGCGTCCATCTTTCTCCAGCAGCGCGGCCTGCTCCTGCTTGGCCAGCGGATACCGGAAGGCGAACTCATTGCCGTCTCCGCACACCAGGATGACGTCTAGTGCGGAGCACGGCTGGCTGGCGTTCAGGTCATAGGCGGCGTACACGTTGAGCCAGTCGTCGTTTTCTGCGGTCGCCACGTGGGTGCCAAAGACCGCGTCCGGGTCAAAGGTCACCGGCATATAGAACTGGAGCAGCCCACCGCACTCGGACAGATCCTCCGCGAAGCCAACCTCCCCCATGGGCAGCCGGTGTGTCCCGACCGTGAGCTCCGGCGGCTCGGCTTCCTCCGTTGTCAGCAGATGACTGTACTGCTGCGCCAGAGAACGGTCGGTGCGCCGCTGACAGCAGGCCTCCATCTCCCCGCGCAGGACGTCCCGCTCCGCCCTGTTGAGCGGATACAGGAACGGATGCGCCTCCTCTCCAAAATTCCGGCAGAGGGTTATTTCTATGTGGTCCACCACATCCTGAAGCGCAAAATCATAGGCAGTATGGAGGTTCAGCCAGTCACACAGTGAACTGGTATCCAGCTCCGAGCCAAACACCTCCTGCTGAACTTCTTTGCTGACACAGTCGAGCTGGAAATCCAGCGTGTGGCCGATGCGCAGGATCTCCTCCGGGAACACCAAATCCCCCTGCCGCAGATCCCTGCGGTGGGTCAGTACGGGAACACTCACAGGCTCATCCCTCCCAGTACAGGCCCATTCTGCTCCGGCACGCTGTTTACCTGGGCCTGCTGTTCCGCCAGGCAGTCCAGGATCTCCTGGGCCTGCGTGTCCAGAAGGACGTCCTGTTTTGCCGCCCACGCCAGGTAGCCGTCCAGCTTCATCCCCTGTTCCAGCAGGACTTCCGCCGCCGCCTGCGCCTGCGCCCGCAGACACACGTTCATCGCCTCATAGTCCTCCGGCTGCACCCGCAGGCTGTCCCTTAGCAGATGTGCTACCCTCTGCTCGTCGTATGCAGCGAGCAGAGGGCGCAGCAGGGGGGCGGCCTGGTCCACCCGGCTGGAGGCCCTTTTGGAGCAGCTCCGTGAGCATGGGCAGATCACGGGCATAGGCGGCGCCGCAGCAGCCTGGAGGGTGCGGCGGCAACCTGCTCCGGCGTGGCCCAGCGGATAAGCTCTCTGGCCATGGCGCGGTTCTGCCCGAAGGCGTACCGGAGCACCTCACCGGGCAGGGCGGGGGACGGATTGGCCACCTTGTCCATTGTCTGATCCAGCATCATCTGCACCCTCTGGAGATCCCGGTGTCCACCGCCCGTTTGCAGGCATCCAACCAGACGTCCTCCGGGTAGGGTGACTTTGTCCCAAGCATCAGTCTGGCCATCCGTTTGCCCACTGGGCCTGGCCTGCCTGCCGCTGCGGCCAGCAGGCTGCCCCGCTCTTCCGGCTTCGTGATCTGAACTGCCAGGGAGGAAAACGCATAGAGCTCCCCATCCCGGATGGCCAGCACCGCCCGGTCCGCCGTGCTCATGCGCAGGGGGCGGGCGCCCACCTCGTCCATATAGGCGGTGATGCTGCCGGTCATACGGCGCAGGAGCTGCTCCGTATTCGTCATCTGTGCCTCCTGCCGCATCCGCTGTTCCAGCAGCGCATCCATGAGTACCCGTTGCTCCTTCGGACTGAGATGGAGCACCACGCCCTCCGCTTTCGTGCTGTCTTCCATCTGCCGGTATCTGGCATAGGCACCTTGCTCACCGTGAAACGCCTTGGTAATGGCGGAGGAGATGAGGAACATCCAGTCCATGTCGGAGCCGCTCTCGCCCAGGGTCTTGCCCGTGGCGAAGCTTTTGATCACAGGCTTGCCGTCCTCCCCGTACCACTTCAGGTACACATCCAGGTAAATCCCCTCGCTGTCCCCGTAGTCCGTAGTGCAGAAGAGATCCGCATTCCTGGGGATCACCCTTCTGTCCTCCCAGTCGGCGTCCAGCAGAAAATACTCGTCCGGCAGATAGCCCATGCCCTCCAACCGGTGCTTCAGCTCCTCATAGACCTCCTGTCCAGTGCGGCCGCTCAGTTCAATGGTCTCCATCTGTCGCTTCCTCCTTCTGCATCTGTGTGCCTTTGATGCCGCCGCCGCCGACGCCTGTCCCTGGCCGGCCGGCACCGGGCGTCCAGATAGGCCCGGGTCTCGGCCGGACGTAGGTTCGTACAGCTCCTCCAGCGCCCGCTGGAGCTCCTTCTGAGGCGTGCGCTTGTTCTTGGCGGCCAGAAAATACCGGAGCGCGTCCAGCCGCTCCGGTTCCATGCTCACCGTCAGTTCTGTTTTTTCCATAGTCAGCTCATGCCTCCCATCGCCTGCATTGTGTTTTTCGGGGCCTCTGATGAAACTGCCGGTGGCCCGTATTGGGTGTTCCACCGGGCCTCTGCTTCACGCAGATACCGCTCCGCCAGCTCAGGGTGTTCACCCATCAGAGGCTGGACACAGGGGACGCCGTAGTGTTCCTCTGAAACGCTGCGGTCATACCGCCCCAATACATAGTGAAGGGGAACATCGTCCATCGGGAAAAAACGTCCCTGTACGGAGCAGGTTTTGCGTTCCGGGTCAATGGACTGGATGACGCCGCCACGGAGGGCAAAGTCTCCAGGACCGCCATAGGGTTCTGTGGCGGCAAAGAGCACCGTGTCTCCCACGGACAGCTCCCTGGACAGCAAAGCGTCCCGCATCTGGTCGATCAGTGACTCGCGGCTTGTGGAGAGCAGCTTGGTCTCCGGAGCCAGCAGGGCCTGTGCCTGCCGGTAAAGTGACGCCGCCTGCTGCTCCGTCACCCCCGGCCTCCATGTACCATCTGTCCGGGTGATCCGTTCGTTGTCCGGCAACCCCGCCGCCGTTTCATAGGCGGCAATAAGGCAAGCCGTATTCTGGATTGAGTTCATATTCTCTCACTCCTCGTATGATGTGGTTGGCAGGTAGTATCTGGGGTTTGTTCTCTGTCCATTGACGCGCACCTCGAAGTGGAGGTGGGGGCCGGTGGACCGGCCGGTGCTGCCGGACAGAGATACGATGTCGCCAGTCTCCACCGCCTGTCCCACCCGCACCAGCAGTTGGGAATTGTGGGCGTAGAGAGTAGACAGGCCGCTGCCATGGTCGATCATCACAGTAGCCGTAGCTGCTGTGGTACTGGGCGGCGGTGACGGTGCCGGGCAGGGCGGCCCGGACGGGGTGCCGGTGGGTACCGCCAAATCCATGCCGGTGTGGCCCCGGTCTCCCCGGTGAAGGGGTCTCTCCGGTAACCAAACTCCGAGGTAACACGGCTCTCCCACCCGGCACCAATGGGGGAGCAGAAGCCGTCCGCCCCAATGAAGGGCACGTCCGCGCCTGGAATCCAGCCCTCCGTGCCGGTGGACACGCCATACTTCATGTTGTAGACGCTGTCCGCATTGGCCTGCTGTTCCGCTAACCTCCGTCCCTGTAAGCCGTTGGAGGTTCTGCCAGATCTGCTGGAGATCTGAAATCGACGGCCATGGTATAAGTCCCTGGGTCTCCACCTCATTACCTCCTCATCCACGGTGGTCACCGTACGGGTGCGCTCCTCATAGGTGACAAAGCAATCCACAAAGGTCTGTCCGGCATGGGCTGCCGGGTCATCCGCGCCGAAGTACAGAGCGAAGAACACCGCCTTGACCGGATGTCATCCAGGCCGTCCCTCCTCCATCTGCCCCTCCACGGCCTGCATGGCGGCATCCAGCAGGCAAAGCTGTCCCGCATCTCCTGGATGTATGCCTGATACTCCGGGGTGCCCTCCGGGACGGCCCCGCCGGAAGCACAGATCCGCCACAGTGCAGTTGTGTTCCGCCCCCTCCTGAAGGTGGTGCAGAAGAAGGCCAGAAGGAGAATGATGGGAGAGAGTACGGCTGTCAGCACCACCCCACGGCTTTCCGGCTTTTTTCATTGGTAAGGATGGACGCGGCAGCCTTGACACCATGGCTGGGCCATTATCCCCGCCTCCTGTGATCAGTGCATGCTTGTGGGCCGGGAATGGGGACGCCAGCGTCCCGGTCGTGCTCCGGAACTCCCGCAGGCCCAGTTCCGAAACTGGCAGGCCATGAGATGCTCTGTCCTCCATGGCGGAGGCCAGCTCCGGATGTGGTAGAGGTCTGTCCACCTTACCGCTGGGGAAGAGAAACAGGGGGATGGCAAACAGGGGGGCCAGCCTCTGCACGCCCTGGATTCGAAATGTCCAGGTCCCAGCGATCCATAGGATCGGCGGTATTTGCGCTCCGCTTCCCGCTTGACCTGCTCAATGGTGCTCAGGTTGGACAGCCAGAGCCAGAGCTCGTCCAGGGCAGCCGCAGTGTTCCCCTTTGGTGAGGAGCTGGTCTCTGGGGGACAGCAGGTTGAACAGCAGGGCGTCCTTGACGGAGGAGTTGGCATGGATCAGGTCCTTGACGCCAGGGGAGCAGGAAGCTTTGGTGATATTGGCTGATGGGCGCTCCCGCTCCGCCCCCGGCACATGTGGAGCCCCAGCAAGAGTTCCTGCAGCAGCCCCTGGGATACAGAGGGCTGTCCTCCCGGTCATAGTGTTCATAGGCGTCCTCCAGGACGGCGTACAGATCCTCCGCAATGGGCCAGTCCTCCGGCCCCATGGCCGAGAAGTTTGTCTTGTCCGAAATGCCCCATTTCCGGTACAGCCGCTCCAGCATCAGCTCCAAGGTATCCACCTGTTGGTGGGTGAAGGGCTTGTAGGCCCGGAAAAAGTCCTTGAGGAAGGAGATGTGCTGGGATAGGGGGGATTGCTGGCGGAAGGCATTGGGCACAGTTGGATCGTCATCCCTGTCGTCGCCAACATCCCACCGCTTGGCCTCCAAAAAGTTGATACGGAACTGCCCGCCCATGAGGTCTGCGTAACAGCCGCCCAGCCTGCCGCAGAGCCAGGCCAGCTCCTGCTCCGGGTCCAGGCAAATCACCGTCTTGCCGCCTCCAGCAGGTTGCAGATGAGCAGCTTGAGCAGGTAGCTCTTGCCCTCGCCGGAGTTGCCCAGGATGAGCACGCTGGAATTGGTCTTGTCCGGTGTGCGGCGGTCCAGATCCAGCAGGATGTCCGAGCCGTAGTGGTCATTGCCGATGTAAAACCCGTGAGGATCGCTGCGGCCGGAGTAGTTGATGGGGTACAGGTTGGCGGTGGAGCTGGCGGGCAGCACCCGCTCAAACTGGGCGCCCAGGGCGTTCCGCCCCGCCGGGTTGGCGGAGAGGAAGCCCTCCCGCTGGCGGAGCAGCAGGGGATCTGCACTGAGCTTGGCCCGGGTGAGCTCGGCGCCCACCTCGTCCCGCAGCAGCCGCAGCTCCTCGGGGGTTTGGGCGGCCAGCTCCAGGAACACGGCGCAGTGGATGAGGGGCTCCCGGTTCTTCCGGGCGCCGGCAATGATGGCGGCCACATCCTGGAGGTTGGCCTCCGCCGTGACACTCCGCTTCAGGTTGTCCTGGCTGCTCCGGTCCAGCCGGTTCTTGTTGACGGCCTCATGGTAGATGGCGTCCTCCTCTGCCGCTGTCACCTGGCGGGCATAGAGATGGAGGGTGACGCCGGCCCGGTTGCAGATGTGGGAGAGCAGGGCCAGCTCCTCGGTGACGGCGGGGTAGCCCCGGAGGGCCAGGACGCAGCGGTACAGCCCGCCCAGCACATAGGAGTCCGTGTTGAATTTGACTGCCGCCGGGGCGATCCGATCCAGAAAGTCCTTGGGCTGGAAGAGCTGCGCTGGTTTTTCCACAGGCTTCTTTTGCTTCCTCTGACTTTTAGCCATGCTCTGTCACCCACCTCTCCCCGTCCACCTGATCAAAGTGTTCGGTCACCATGTCCTGCTGGTAGTACACCGCCAGGATGCGCTTCACATCCTGCTCCCCGGCCAGGCGGACGTGGAAGCCGTGATCCTGGATCTGCTTCTACAGCCGCCGGGGCAGCTCCCGATCCTCCGCGGCCTTGCTGTCCAGCCGGCAGACCAGGACGAACTCCCGGGAGGCGGCGGTGGAGGACTGGCGTGCGTCCAAGTGCTCCATATCCTGCCGGAGCAGCTCCCGCAGGGCGGGGGACGGTTCCTCCTCCAGCCTCCTCTGGTAATACTGCTTGTTTTTCAGAAATGACTCCCGGGAATCCAGGGCCAGCAGCTCCAGGGAGGCCATTCCCTGGAGAAGCCCGGTGAGGGCCCGCACCCGGCCCCGGATGCCCTCCGGGGACAGGATGGACAGGTTGTCCGGCCGGAGCAGGTAGAAGAGCAGCTCATCCCGGCCGCACACCGCGCCGTGCTCCGTCAGGCGGGTGACACCCATGAGCTGCCGGGTAGTCTGCCGCTGGCGCAGGAGCTGCTGTTCCTTTCTATTCATTGTTCTGCCCCCATTCATAGTATTGCTGCTGCAGGAACAGGAAGCAGGCCGCCCGCCGCAGGAAGTCCAGGACGCTGGAGCCCTCCACCTGGATGGCGAGGAAGGCGTACAGCACGGTACCCACCAGGGACAGCATGGTCCCCGTCTGGGCCAGCGCCAATACAGAGAGCAGAAAGGCCACCCCGATAATGGCCACGTCCCGCAGCTGCCACAGCCACAGGGTGGCCTTGGCCTTCAGGTTGTCTGGGTAGATGAACACGAAAACACCTCCAAAACAGGAAGGGACCCAGCCTGTCCGGCCGGATCCCTTCCTGCAGTTTATCCTTCTGTACTGCTTTCTTCCGTATCCTCGTCACATCCATCTGTTTCCCCCTCGGTCTCTGCAACGGCTTCCTCCGGGAGGCGGCCCTCCTGCCCACGTGCCCCTCGTTGGCGGTATCCCCTGCAGCCTTACATTCCTCCTGGGCCTCCGCCAGGGCCCTGTGGATGCAGTCCAGGAAGAAGGCGTTCTGCTTGATGCCCTTCTCCTGCAGGTAGTCCTTAAATCGCTCGAACAGCTCGCCGGGCACCTGGAATGCCACCGTTCTCTTGTCTCCGCTCATCGTAGTTTCCTCCTTCTGATTGTCGTAAAATGTTTGATCAACCATGCCATATACTGGCCCAGTGTTTTTCCGGATACCTCCTGCTCCTCTCCGCACCCGGGCGTGAAGCCCGGCGGGATGGGTGCACAGAGGTTCTTCACATTTTCTTCCATGGATTGGCCCCCCTTCTGTTTGGTAACGCAAGTATATCGATCCCGGCGGTAAATAGCCATCACCAACAGCAACAAAGATTTTGCCGGAAAGCAAGCATAAGCAACAATGTCAGCCCCCCTCCGCCGCCCGGGCGATGCCCGCCATGATATACTCCACGCATGGCACTGGGACACTATTACCCAAGGCCTTGTACCGGGCGGAGTCCGAGGCGCCGGGCAGGTCTGTCCACCCATCCGGGAACTCCCTGAAGCCGCTCACACCCAGTGGAGTGAGACGCCGGATCAGGAAAACCGCCAGTGTATCACGGCTTGGCTGGCAGATCAGATCGGTGGCATCCTTCCCCTGACGGGCACTCTGGGTGGAGGCGGTATCGTCCTCTCTGAATTTGTCCACCCGCTGGCGGCGAAAAATGGCGTGCCGGTCCACACTGGTCAGGGTATAGGCCACATCATTTTGATGCCAATGCTGCTGCCATTGCGGGCTGCCGGTCAATGGTATTGCCGCAGATACATAGTCGGCTCCGGCTGGAGGGCCAGAGGCAGGTTGTTGCCTCCGGTACCAGCCCTGGCGGATAGTGTGGGCACGATCGGATGCGGCCCAGTGTATCGGCTGTCAATGCCGTGGTTCTCAAAAACCAGGGGCTGATGCCCGTGCTGTTGTGCCCGCAGGGTTCCGGTCTTATCTTCAGTGCAGTCCATGACGCTGCCGCCCTGGTCGTTGAGGCAGAGCACGGAGGGCATGCGGTTGCCGCTCTGGCCGGCCTTCAGGGTGGGCGCCGCACGCTCCGAGTATCCAATACTGCCCGCGCTGGCCCCCGCCCCGGCGGAAAACCCGGCTGTAATATCCCGGGTATCCGCCAGGCCGCACTCATCCCAGGCGGCCAGCCCCGCCTGCACCAGGAGGGCCGCATGGAGCTGGGGCGGGAGAGGCTTGCCCCGCTCCTTCGCCCTGCGCAGAATGCCCAGGCAGGCTCTCCTGGTCAACTAGTATTTTCGGGGCGGATTGTCCTGCAAAATCAGCGACAAGGAACACCCTGCGTCTCCGCTGGGGGGCGGGCCAGTATTGAGCGTCGAAGACCTTCCACGCCAGGGAGAATGCAGCTCCCACTCGTAATTTCCCAGCAGGTTGCCAGCCCCAGGGGTGAGGTCGAGTGAAAGGTATGGAATTGCCTGCAATTCCGGCGATCTGTTCCAGGACGAACCGGAAGTCCTCCCCTTTAGGGAAGCCGCTGCTGAACACGCCGGGGACATTCTCCCAGCAGAACCATCTGGGGCGAACAGACTTGCCTGTCCGCCCTCGTCGTATATCCGCATCCCGCATCTCCTTTGTCACCCGGATCTGCTCCAGGAACAGCCCGGACCGTGCGCCGGTCAGTCCGGCGCGGGTACAGGATGCCACGGATAAGTCCTGACAGGGTGAGCCGCCGCAGATAATGTCCACCGGCGGCAGCTTCGCCCCGTCCAGCCTGGTGATATCCCCCATATGGAGCGTCTCCGGGAAATGATGTTTCGTGACTTGAATGGGGAAGGGCTCAATCTCGCTGGCCCACAGTGGGGTGATCCCCTGCCGTATGGCGGCCAGCGGAAAGCCGCCGATGCCGTCAAACAAGCTTTCGAGGGTAAGGGTCATTTTACCGCCTGGACAATGGTGCGGGTGGTATTGACGGCAGCCTGGGCGGTGTAGACGGCGCTCATGATATTGGCTCTGGTGGTGGTGTCCAGGCCGAAGGCCCCGGCGATGCGGGGCACCTCTCCGGCGGCCAGCATGAGGCCAAGCCCCAGGAGGGCTTTGTCGCTGAACACCATAAGCCCCGCCACCAGAATGGTGGCCTGGAGGAAGGCGCTGAGACACAGGCCAATGACCTGCTTGCACCACTGGGTGAAGCCGTCCGTATAGCCCCGGGGGATGGAGAACATGTACAGGGAGCCCACCGCGATCTGGATGAGCAGGATGCCGCCCCGTTTCAAGTTTGAGAAGAACACCTTGATTACCGCATAGGCCATGAAGATCATGGCGAAGAGGAGCATGATGGGGTTGGTACCCAGGCCCCATTTGGCCTGGGCCGCGATATCCGTCAGGCCAGCCCCCTCAAGGCCTGTGAGGATTTCATTGCCCAACTCCCCAATGCTCTTTCCCGCCCCTGTGACTTCCATGGCGAAGGTACCCTGGAGGGAGACGGAGAGGGCGTACAGCCGGACGGGCACAGTAGTGAACAGGCTGACGGCAAAGAAGCCCTTGAGGGCGTTGAGAGCGGACTGCTGGAGATTGCCCCGGCCAGATGCGTACTCAATGCCGCACTCAAAGGCAGATACCACCACGCTGACGGCAAAAAGGGCCCAACCCAACTGGGAGAAGAAGCGCACCACTGACCGCACCCAGGAGAGGTCAAACAGCTCCACCCCCATGTTTCCCATCTGGGCGAAGAAGGCGCCCAGGAAGCCCACCATCTGGCTGTAAAACCAGTCCAGGATGGACTCCATCACCGGATTGGCCACAAAGTCCCAAATAAACACTCGCCTTCACCGCCTCAGATGCCTACGATATTCCAGATGTAATTGGGGGCCAGCAGCACGAAGATCAGGCAGACGAACAGGATGGCCGCCCCCGTCCACTCAAACTGGCCGTGCTTGCGATAGTCGAAGAAGCACAGTGCCACCTTGACAAAGAATGCAATCCCCAGCACCATGGTGAGGGCGGGGAACACCACAGTATCCACCACGGTCTTAATCTGGCCGGCGGCATCCGTCCAGGTCTGCTCCACGGCGTCCGCCACATTGCCGGCGGAGGAGGCGAAGGCCGGGACCATGCACAGGGCGGCCACCGTCAGGGCCAGGAGCAGCACCCGGATGCCCTTTTTTCTGATACTCATTCTGACACCTCCATAAAATTGAGGGTCGCCCGACTGGGCGGCCCTTCTAACGATAGTTTGCTGGAATCAATAGCCGGTGCGGGGCAGGGCCTGGCGGGTTTGTAGACCTTGGTCACCCACCGGAGTAGGCCATAATCCACTGGCCGTTGTACACGCCGCCCACATCCGCCTGGTTGACGAATTGGCTGCCACCGGTAAGCCAGGCGTAGACGGTGGCATAGACCTGGGCTCTCCACCTGCCGGAAGTTGGCGGGCACCACGCCGAAGGACACCATGAATTCGGTGACGTACTCGTTGGAGGCCAGGCCCAGGGCGGCCCTGGAGGCGTCCAATACATAGTTCTGCTGGGTGCTCAGGTTGTCCGCCAAGGTGCGCCAAGTGCCGCCACTCAGGTTGGTCTTGTAGACCACCTTATAATTGCCCGGCACGTTGTAGGTGCCAGTGACAATCTTGTCCAGCCGCACCGCCTGGCCGGGCAGAGTGTCTCGCCAATAGAACGATGTAAGGCTGGTGGTGGAGTTGTTGCCGATGCCTCCGAAATCGTAGCGGATCTGTTGGCCGGGCATGACCTCCACATAGCCGGTTTTTTGGATGCTTACATTGGTGTAGAGGCCCTTGTTGGTCATGGCTGCCTTTACGATCTGCCCTTCAAACTCAATCTCCACCTCGATGGGGGTCTTGTCCAGGCCGTAAAAGTCTGCGGCCTTGGATTCCACGATTTTGTAGCGGCCCAGGGGGAGAGGCCGGGAGGATGCAACGCCGTTCTTGTCCGTCTCAACCGTATCGACCAAGTTGCCGGTCCGGGCGTTGTAGATCTCAAACTCTGTGCCGGGGATGGGGGTGCCGGCGGGCCAGCCGTTGACACTGTTGTAGTCCGCGGAGGTCTTTGTTATCTGGATCTGTCCAGTGATGGGGGTGTTCTCCCACTCCACCTCGGTGGTCTCCCCAGACTCCACATAGACGGTCTTTTTCTCCGTGTCAGGAACATAGCCCTCATTCTCTAACTCTGAGATAATACCGCCCGGCCTCCAGACCCTCGATCAGTACACCCCCGTTATCCGAAGTGTACTGGCCAACGGGGTGTTGGTGCTGTCATAGAGGATAAACGGCACCCCATAGATGCCCTCGCCGGTGGCGCTGTCCGTCTTGTGGATGAGGATGGCGCTGACCGGCGTATTCTCCACCTGGAGGGTGGTTGTCTCCCCGTTCTCCACCTCGAAATAGTGGGGCGTATCGTCCATGTGGAAGCCTTCCGCGCTCTCGGTTTCCACGGCATAGTACGATCCATTCTCCAGGGACAGGAACACCCGGCCGTTTCGGTCTGTTGTCACGGTACCCACCAGGGCGTCGTCCATACGGCGGATTTCAAATGTAGTGTTGGGAATCCGCTCCTTGGTGTCATCCGCGTTGACCTTGATCAGCTCCAAGCCGCCCACAGGGTCGTTATACACCGTGATGGTCTGGGTGTCGTTGGGGTTGATGACCACCGTTTGGGTACGGGTCTCCTCATGGATGGTGTAGCCCTCGATGGTCTTGGTTTCCGTGATGATGAATGTCCCCACCAAACCGTCAATGATGATCTGGCCGTTTTCGTCAGTGCGGTAGAGGCCCATGCTGGAGGTCATGCCGCCGTTGTCGTCCACCACCGTGCCGTCCGCCTCGGTGATGGTAAACTCTACCCCCTCCAGGGGCTCATGGGTGACGGAATCCAGCTTGTTGATGACAAGGCCGCCCTTGGGGGTGTTGGTGATGACCACCGTTTGGGTATCTACACCCTCCCCGATGACTACATTGGTGGAGGGGGCATCCATGACGTACCCCTGGGGCGCCTTGATCTCCGTGAGCACGTATGCGCCGGGGCCAGGTTGGTGATGCGGATCTCACCGCTGCTGTCGGTGGTGAAAATACCGTTCTGGGTGAGGGTGGAATCGCCAATTACCCCGTCCAGTCCACCTCCGCAGCCGGCGGCCGTCGTGATTCTGAACTCCGCGCGGGAAGCGGCTGCCGTGGCGCTGTCCCGTTTCTGGATGATCAGCTCACCCTTCGGCTGATTCTTAAAAGTGAGGCTGACCGTCCGGCCCTCTTTGATCTGCACGGTCTGGGCCTGGGTATCGATGAGGTAGCCCGGAGGGGCTGGGTTTCGTCACCACCACGCTCTTTCCGGGCTGGAGGCGGAGATCAGGATCTCACCATTTTCGTCCGTCCGGTAGATGCCGTTGGAGTCCCCAATGAGGGTGCCGTCCGCATAGGTGACCTTGAACTCTGCGTCAGGCAGGGTCACGCTGGGTTGGCCGAGCACACCTTGCGGATCAGGAGGTTCCGTCCGGCATGTTTTCAAAGCGGACAGTGATGACACTCTGCTCCCCGTTGTCTGCCAGGTAGACGGTCTCGGAGGACTGGATGATGCTGTACCCGTCCGCCGGATCCACCTCCTCCACGATGTACGATCCTGGCTTCAGGCCCGTCCAGATGGCCATGCCGTTGGAGCCGGTCACCTTCTGTCCAATCACGGTGCCGCCGGTACCGGAGGCGCCTCCCAGGTAGCGGAGCTGGAAGGTGGCGCCCAGGGCCTCGCCAGTGACGCTGTCCGTCTTGTGTACCACGATGGCGTTGAGGGGACGTTCTCAAATGTCAGAGACTTGTTTCCGCCGCCCTCAATATAGACCTCCTGGGTGGCAGGCTCCTTGATGGTGAAGCCGGGGGCGGGTTCCAGCTCCGTCACCCGGTACCAGCCGTCCCGCAGGCCCTCCAACACGATCTGGCCGCTGGCGTCAGTGAAGTAGATCCCCAGGTTGTTGAGCTCGCCGGTGTCGGTGCCATTGCTGCCGTACCAGAGCTGGAATTTGGCCCCCCGGATGGGGCTGCCGGTGATGCTGTCTACCTTCTGGATGGTAAGGGTGGGCTTTTTGTGGTTCTCGAAATAGACGGTGTGGTTCCGGTTGGGATAGAGGGTGACCAACTGGGGCTCCGCATCCATGAGATAAGGGGAGGGAACCGATTTTTCTGAAATTTGATACACCCCGGGCAGCAGATTTTCCAGGGTGGCCGTTCCGTCTGCCCCGGTCTTGATTTCATCCACGCTGTGGCCGTCCGCCGCTTCCACCAGGAATACGGTATCCGGCACGGGCTCCCCGGTGTCGGCATCCCGCTTCACCACCGTCAGGTTGGGGCGGATGTCGTTCTCTAGGATGATCGTGGAGGTCTTGCCGGGGAACAGCTCCACATGGCGTTCCACCGGGTCGCTGATGTGGTCTGAGGTGGTGTCCAGCTCCTTGACCGAATACACCCCCGGCTCCAGGCCGGAGATCAGGATCTCTCCATTTTCATCAGTGGTACGGTCCAGATACCGGCTGCCGTCCTCGATTTTGGCGATGCGGAAAGTCACCCCAGCCAGCCGGGAACCGTCCGCACTCAGCTTGATGAGGTGCAGGGAGGGCTGGACGGAGTTGGTGAACACAAACCGGGCTGTCTGGTTGGCCTCCAGTTGGATGATGCGCTGGGCCTCATCAATGATGTAGCCGGGGCAGTCCAGTTCCGTCACCACATAAGCTCCGGTGGGCAGTTCAGACAGGTCGATTTCGCCGTTTTGGTCGGTAACAAATTCCGCCGGGCCAAAGCTGCCGTCCACCGCCTCAATGCGGAACTTGGCGTTGGGGATCACCTTGGAGGGGTTGGCGCTGTCCACCTTGACCAGCCAGATCCCGGGCTTCTGGTCGTTAAAAAAGTAGAGCTCCTTAATACTGTCTCCGGCCTTCAGTTCAATTTCCTGCGGGGTGGAATCCGCCAGATGTCCACTGTCCCCAGTGTCCACCTCTTGGACGCGGTAGGTGCCCGGCCGGCAGTCCGTGAGCAGGATTTCTCCCAAAGCGTCTGTCTCATAGTCCCCCAGCAGCTCCCCATCCCGCCAAATACGGAAGGTGACGCCGGGCATGGTCTCATGGCTCTCTCGGTCGTACTTGATAATCTTCAGGCCGGGCAGGGCCTCGTTCTTCAGGGTGTAGGTGACGCAGTCTCCTGCCACCACAGTGGTGGTATAGGTCTGGGAATCCCGCTCCCACCCCTCTGGAGCGGACAGTTCCCGGATTTCGTATGCCCCCGGCTTCAGCTCCGTGAAGGTATAGGAACCGCCGGTGCCGGTGGTACCGGTATAGGTCGCGCCGCTCTCAATGTGCTTGATCTGAATCCGTGCCCCGGCCAGGCTGGCCCCGGTGGAAGCGTCGATCTTCTCGATACGCAGGTCGCCGTAGGGTTCATTTTCAAAGTCCACCTCGGCGGTTTCCCCGTACTTCACGGTGACCTGTTTGACCGGCTCCTCGTCCAGCAGATGATACTCCGGGGGTACCCGCTCATAGATGGTGTAATTGCCCACTTCTGTGAGAGGGATGGTGATGGAACCGGACTCCGGCGTGGTGTAGACGCCGATGGTGTCCCCGTCCGGGCCCACCACCTCGAAGGTGGCACCGGAGAGGGTGACAGTAGTGCCCGCCTCATACTTGGTGATCTTGAGGGCGGTTTCGCTGGGAGGGGGCGTAGGCTCGTCTGGGTCATCCGGCTCGTCGGTATCCGAATAGTTAGAGATGGCGTTTCGCAGCAGGCTGACCTTGGGATCCGTGTCGCAGAGGTAACTCTGGAGGTTGCCGTACTGGTCAACCTCCTGGCAAAGCGCGTAAAATACGACATACTGGTACACATCGGCTGAGAGGGAGAGCTGGACACTGCCGCTCTGGCCCGCTACGCAGTCCTCTGGGTAGAGCACCTTGAAGGTCCCCTTGTAGCCGTCTCCGGTATTGGAGACCTTGACCTGGGTAATATCCTGGTTGTTCTCATCCACAATACGGGCGCCCTCCGGTACGTCCGTCCCATCCTGGAACGATACATTAACAGCCTGTCCGTCCACCCAGGTCGGAGAAGTGACAGTAAATACCTGCTGGCGATAGGCGGCCCCATCAATGGTGACGGGGTAGGCTGCCTCCTGATCTGGGGAGGTGGTGAGCTGGGGCTCTGCCACACTGGTCCATGTGGTACCCTGAGTATAGATTTTGACCGCGGCATTGAGAATGCTTTCCCCAATCTCCCTCTCCGGGCCGGTAAGTCCGGGGGCTACGGCGACGTCGCTGATGTCCCACTCGGGGATCAGGTAACACCACAGGGCAATCTTGCCGGCGTAAAATGCCTGGTACTTGTTGGTCAGACCCAACTCCGCCAGGGAGCGGTGGGGGTACATGTTGGCCACCAGGCCCACCACTTTAGAGTCTGACGCTTTCTCCTCCGCCAGATAGCGGATGCTCTCCCCTTCAGGAACCGTCTGTGGTACGCCGTACTGGTCTGGCGTTACACAATAGGCTGGGATTTCCTGCGTCTCCCCGACGCTGTTGCGGTAGAGAAAGTAGGTATACGACTGGGTCTGCACCCTGCCGTTGACGGCCAGATAATTCATGGAGTAGCCGCCGCTGTAAATGTTGACCTCACCCAGGGCCTCCTCCGGGGTGGAGGCGGCACCCGCTGGCAGGATCAGCAGGGACAGGGCCACCGCCAGGGTGAGCATCAGGCTGATGATTCGTTTCATTTGCAAACTTCCCTCCTAAGCAAAAAGCGGGAGGCTTGCCGCCTCCCGCCGGTTTGTCTGGGACGCTGTTAGGTCACGTCCCTCTGATATTATATTCGGTATAGAGATATTTCCCGTCGTGGTACACATCCCAGGCTTCCACCTCGAACCGGGCCCCCGGCGCGGAGCAGAATACTTGGGTAAGCTGGTCTTCCTGCCAGGGCCAGAACATCTGCACCGCGTTCTGTGCAGAGATGCCCAGGTGCAGGTTGAGAGCGGGGGCACCATCCGCCCACAGCTCTGGACAGTTCACTGCGGCGTTGTAGATGGTGTACTCCATCCGCCGGGTCTCATAGAGGTTTCGAATGTGCAGGTTGTCCCCATATTCACTTTGAAACCGACGCACCTCCGCCTTCGGCAACTCCAGCTCCGGGAAGCGCGTCTGGTCATAGGCAGGCAGGGGTTCCGGCTCCTCCCACAGACGCAGATCCGTGATCTCATAGGTGGTGCCGTCATCGCAGAGCACCTTGTCCCCCTCCTTCAGCCGGAGGGGCTCGTCCGACTGGGGGACGGTGACCACCCCGGAGGGGGCGGACACTGCACTTTCCTCTGTGTAAGGAGAGCTGGTGTCTACCAGGACACGGTTGGCGCCCTGGTCATACGCCACGCCGAAGTCTACCGCCCGGCCGACGTCCCGGAGCTGCACATAGTTGTGACCATTGATGACATACGCTTCCAGATCCACCTGCTTGCCGTCTACATAGAAGGTCTGGGTGCTTGGGGCTGCAGTGAGGGCAGCCACCCCCGCCGACGCGGGCCCCACCAGTGCTGCGCCTATCAAGGTACCTGCCAATACCGCCGGAATAAGCTGTTTCCTTTTCATACGGTTGACCTCCTTCTTTCCTCTGCTGTCCTTGTGTTCCTTACAGCAACAACATACCGGAAATCTGGGGAAAAGTCTATAGCAAAGGGGGGGCCCGGTGGAGAAAATGAGCCCGCAAAACAAAGCAGGTTACACAACCTCCGCCGCCTGCACCTGCCAGCGGTAGGTCCTCTGGTTACGCACGCAGGTGTAGAGAGTGAGCTTGTTCTCGTTGGAAGGGGCGGTGCCGCTGGTATCCGTCTCCTTGACCTTCTGCACACTGGTGACCTCATAGGTGCGGACACCCAGCTTGGTGGTCCAGGTGATGGTATCTCCCCGCTCCAGGGTGTGGAGATCTCCAAAGTCGTCCCGCACCCCCCGGTTGTGTCCGGCGATGGCGCAGTTTCCATCCCAGATGCTGGTGCCTTTGAAATGTCCCGCGCCCTTCATGAGCGTGGAGCTGTCTGTACCCTCATAGACCCGCACACTCAGGCCGATGGCGGGGATTTTTAAGGTACCCAGGTATCCGCCGGAGTAGTAGAGGTCCGAGGCCACCGGGGTATAGCCCAAGGTGCCGCCAGATTCCGTCTCCTGCTCCGGTTCCGCGGGGACGGCGGTGAAGGTGTCCACAGAAGGCGGGAACACAACGGGCATCCCGCTGCCGTTGACGGCGCCCACTGCCATACCCTCCGGGGCCAGATTGGGGGTAAGCCAGGTTCCGGTGTTCAGAGTGTCTGCGCTGGCGCTGCCGAAGCCCGGCGGGATGAGGGCGGCATTCTGCTGATGTCCTCGTTTTGGCCCCGCCGTCTGCCGTGTGTACCACCTCCACCGAGGTGGGCTTGCCGTAGTCCGCCCCTCCGGCGCGTCAATGGCGTAATCAAAGCGCCCGCCGGGGTAGCCAGGCCGCCAGGCAGGCGGCCAGGCACAGTGGCTACAGCTCTTCACTCCGAATCCTCCTTGTTCTCCCGGCGCCGCTTGACGAACAGGCAGGCTCCAATCACGCCGCCCACAGCAAAGACCACGCCCAGCGGGAGCAGGATGGCCGCCCAGTTGAACTGGGCCAGGCCATCCCAGACCTCCATGGGTACGGCGGGCTCCAGGGGCTCCCCCTCAAAAATTGCAACGTAACGCACCCGGTTCAGGGCGATGCGGCTGACGGTGCCGGTGTAGTCCGCCGTGACAGTATAGCCGGTGACATAACTGCTGGTGGCGGTGCCGGTGTAGGTGGCCACGGCGGTGTAACAGTCCCCAGGTTGTAACCGGCCACGCTGGCGTGTTGTCCGTCCGCCAGTCAATATTCTGAGGGTGAGGTTGCGCCCGTCCCCTCCTCAATGCTCTTGGGGATGCTGGCGGTATCCTGGCTGGCCAGGTTGGGATAGGAGCGGGTGGCGGACACCTCCCGGGTGGAGCTGCCGTAGCCCGCCGCTTCCACCTGGACAGTGTCCAGCTGGAGGGACAGGGTGCCGGACAGTCCGTCCTCCGTGACGAACTCCTTCTCCTGGGGCAGCAGGCCAGGACGGATTCCATATCCTTGCTTTTACTCTCCAACGATACGGTCTCCGTGTGCGGACGGCTCTCATGCTCCGGCAGCTCCTGCTGGAGCAGGTCTGTCAGGGTGTAGTGGAAGCCGTCCTGCTCGAAGTCCGACCGGGGGATACCGGCAGGGTCCTGCTCCGGGGACAGGTCATAGACCTTGCGGATCTCCGTGCCGTCCTCACTGCGGGTGATAGAGGTTGGATAGCAGACCTGCACCTCGGTGACCGCGGGGCTCCGCCGCCAGGGCGGTTAGGGAGCAGCGCCGCGGCTATCAACAGGCCGGCGGCGCATCTCAGAATGGTGCGTTTCACGATGGGGTTCCTCCTTCACATTTTGTCATATTTTGCTCCAGCCGCTCCAGAGTGCGCCGGGCCAGGAGGCGGAACTCCCAGGGCTCCAGCTCCAGGGGGCGGTAGTCGCCTTTGTCCGTGATGCCGTCCGCCCGCACCTTGAGCACCAGGGGCAGCACGGCAGGGTGCTCCTCGAGCACCGTGGGGGCCAGCCAGCCCTTCCCGGCCAGGTACACCCACCGGAGAGCGGAGGCCGGATTGCCGGGGACGTCGGGCCAGAGGTATTTCCCCACCAGCTTTGCGGCGCTGCTTCTGTTGACGGGGATGGGGCCAGGATCTTGCCCTCAATTTGGTAGCGAAGGCCAAGATCCTCTACACAGGCGCGGGAATGCCTGGCAGGCCTCTGGAGTGTCCGCCCATTGAGGCAGCGGCTCCCCCAACTCTGAGGCCAGCACATCTTCCCCCTCTGGATCATCTGGGAAGAGGGGCACGTTCTTCACCAGCTCCAGCACATGGAAGCCGTCCGTCAGGCCCAGCACCTTCCGCTTGGTGATGGGCATGCCCCGGTAGTGCGCCAGGGCCTCCCCAGCTCCGCGCTGCCGGATCGTCCAGCCTTCTGTAGGAAGCCGCCCCGGCCCAGCCGCAGATCATCCATGGTGTAATAGGCCAAGCTCATTCGGCATCCTCCTCCGGGTCAGCAGGGCGCCCAACCCGAACAAATCCACGCCGCAATGCTCCAGCATATCCAGGAACTCCGCGTCATAGGTTCGGAATACCTCGGACGCTCTTTTGCACGGCATACCGCTGGCTGACCGGCTGTCCAGAGCCAAGCGGACAACCATGCCGATGTTCAGATCGTAGAGCAGCCGGATGGCATCCAGCCGCTCCCTTGCAGTGCCCCCCTGCCGGGTAAGCACGATGCAGCCGTGCTCTGTATGTAGGCCAGTTGCTCCGCGTCCTCCAGTCCGAGAGCTGGAGGGCGGCCCGGGGATGGCAGGGTCTTTGCTTGTGTCATGGCAGATGGTAAATTTCATCTTCTGTTTTCACCTCGTATTCTTAGTCCTGCGGCCAGTCCCACACCCGAGGCAGCCGCCCGGTAGGGGCGGACAGGATCCGCAGCTCCGGCCGGTCGCTGGACACCAGTCCGGGGTTATCCAGCAGGGAGAGCTGGCGGTTGAGCATGGGGCTTGGGTCAAAGTTGGTCATGAGCAGCTCGTGGTACCTGGAGTCCTCCTGCCGGGCCATGGGGTTGGGGCGGTCAAAGCCCACAATATAAAAGTCCGGGGCGAAGAGGTCCAGAATGTCCGGATGGCTGTTATAGGACAGGACGATGTGGCTGTCCCGCGCCGCCGGGGCGCACAGGCAATCGTGGAGCCGGACGTGATCCCGGAGGGCAAAGGAGGCGCGTACATCCTTCCGCCTCCAGATAGGGCGGGTCCGCATAGATCACCGCACCCGTCCGGACGTACTGCCGAACCACATCGCAGCAGTCCTTGTTCTCCACCACCACGCCCTGGAGTGCGTCCGAGGCGCGTCGGAGCAGGCCAAGGAAGCGGCGCAGCTCCACGCTGCGCCCGCCGAAGCTGTTCCCGGTGGCGCTGTAGCTGTACCGGATGCTCAGATAATAGGCCGCAGCCCGCTGTACGTCCGGCAGGTTGGCCCGGCCCATCAGGAGCTTCTTCACCTCCTGCCTGTCCATGGGCGGGAAGTACTCCTCCGCGATCTGGAGCTCCTCCTCCAGGAAGTCGTTGGGGTCATACCCGTGGTTGAGGAAGCGGAGCACCACCTCGAAGTCCGCCCGGGCGTGGAGGGGCAGGAAGTCCAGCTCCCTGAGCAGCGCCAGGGGCCGGTCCCGGGCACAGCGGAACAGGTTGACCAGATCCACATCCACGTCGTTATACACCCGGAGCGGGGCATACCCGGTGCCCAAGCCCAGGGTCACCGCGCCGCTGCCGCCGCAGACCTCCAGCAGACGGGGCGCCCTCCTGGGGAGCAGCTGGAAAATATAGGGGAGCAGGAACAGCTTCCCGCCTACCCAGGGGAAGAAGGGTTTAGCGATCCGCCTCACCTCCCCCGGGTAGACGGAAGGCCCCCGTGGCCCTCTCCAAGCTACGGATGGCCTTCTCCACGCCGTCCCGCATTCGCCGGAGATGCCCGATTGTGGCAATCACCTCCCAGGCGTTGGCGGGGTAGAAGTAGCCGGTGCGGTCGCTGCAGATAGGCGCCCCGTCCACCCGCAGGTTATGGACCAGCTTCCGCAGCTCTGCCTCATGGATGCGGAACCTCTTTTTCATCTGTTTGCCACTGATGGCGTTTTCCCGGCCGGGGCAGTGCTTCTTCAGGTACTCCAGCAGTTGCTCTTTGGCTTTCATGACGTCCTCCTTTCCGGGCCGTCCCTCCCGAAAGGGCAACAGGGGCCGCTGTCCCTCTCGGGAAAACGGCCCCTGTTTCTGTTTTGATATAGATTTGATCTGGGGTTACATCTGCTGCATCTGTTGGGGCGCCTGGGATTGCGTCTGCTGCCTAGCAATGTATGCACATCCGTCCTCTGTCAAGGTATAGCCCTTCTTCCGCAGCAAATCCAGTCCGTACCGTTCCAGATCAATGCAGCCTGACAGGGCCCGATCCACACATCCCAACCGCACGCGCAGATCCATCCACGCCATGTCTTGGAGCTGATCCGCCCGCACCACCTGGTAGCGGTTCAGGTTCTGCGCCAAATCCAGGGCAGCGGGCAGGGTGGCGCAGTGCTCATACTCCAGTATCCAGAGATAGGCCTGGAGGAACCCCTTCTGCCCCTGGTTCTGTTCCTGGAGGATAAATCCCAGGTTCTGACCGTCATAGATGATCCTCCAGCCGTCCCCTATATGCATCCCTCCAAGCCGGTGATCCCCGGCAGGCTGCACGGGCCTCCAGCAGGGTGCACTCCCGGATGGTCTGCACACCCAGAGCGTCCAGGGCCAGCCGGATCTCCCCCGGGTCCATGATGTCGTTGTAGTCCGGCAGCGCCAGCCACACCCCCTCCGGCACCGCGGAGGAGGCCAGCTTCAGCCGCAGGCTCCAGCTGTAGTCCGGCCCCAGGCTTGACCCTGTCGTAGAAGCCCGTCACCCCTTCGCGGATATACCACATAGCAGCCCCCTGCGAACCGGCCGGGGTGCTGTGCCTCATACTGCCTGCCCAGCTTGTCCAGGTCGATGTAGTCCGCAGCGCCAGGAGCCTGGCGTTGGTCTCCTCCAGGTAATACAGGCCCAGATCCTCATAACTCTGGATGCCGCCCAACACCTCATACTCGTCCAGGCTGGCCAGCAGGCTGACCACCTCTGTACTGTCCTGGGCGGGATGGCGCTGGATGGCCGCGTCCAAGGCGATCCCCTCCCGCGCGGTCAACACCTCCAGCCGCTCCCGCAGCCAGTCCTGCTCCTCCGGCCTGCCGGGGAGCTGTAAAAGTCCTGCTTTATCCATGGGCGTTTCACCTCATTTCCATCTGTACGCCGCCCCGGGTGGGCTGGGGGCAGCGGTTTCTGCACCGCTGGCCATCCGCCCGGGTCAGCAGACCGTAGTCTGTCAGCTCGCCCCCGTACTGCTGGATCAGCGCCTCGCCGTAGCCGTAGAGGTTCAGGTACCAGCACAGCAGGTCGGCATTCTCCTCCCCCATGGAGCGGCGCAGCTCCCCGCGGGCCACGTCCTCTGAGAGGCGGCTGCCCACTCCAGATTGTAGGCGTCCAGCCGTTCCGTCAACGCCATGGCATCCTCCAGGCTCGAAATGGACGACACCTCCAGCACCGCCTTGTACTTGATCAGGGCCAGAGAGTCCCGCTCCGCCAGCACCATCAGCCGGATGGCCAGGCAGTTCAGGGTATCCAGCCGCTCCGGCGTGGCCCACGCTGCCGGAAGCTGGGGTACCCGGCTGTGGAAGGCGGTGACGGCGCAGTTGGGGAGGCCCACGGCCTCCATCCGCTCCCGCACCTCCACCAGCTCCTGTCCGGCGGGGAGGGTGAGCTCCGCCCGTTCCTCCCCGAGCCGGAGCTCCAGCCGAAAGAAGCCAGTCGGGGCCTCCGGCGCGATGCGGGGTTCCTGGCCCTCTGTGGGCTTCCAGTTCCCATCCGGTACCACATACCCCTGCCTGGTGAAGACCCCGCCCGCCGACTGACGGATCCGGCGGCCCAGGAGCTGGAAGTCCAGCAGTTCAAATACCTTGTCCGGCACATCCTTCACCTCGGGGATGGAACCGTTTGCCGCGTAAACCCGGCCCAACGAGGCGTCATCCGTGGCCTCGGGCGCCACCTGGCAGTGCTCCGCCTGTTCCGCCAATGCGGCAAACGTGCGCAAAGGGATGATACCGCTCCGGCTGCTTTCCAGCCTGACCAGCCCCTCGAAGGCAGTGCGCTGCTGTTCACTTAGGCTGACCAGCCGCTCCGCCAGGGCATTGAGCGCGGGGAAGCCCTCGCCAGATTGCAGGCCAGGGAACAGGACGGGGAATTCCCCATAGTCCTCTATCTCCCATTCCACTCTGGTGTCCGGTGCGGGCCGCAGCCGTTCCCAAGCATCCAAGATTGTATACGGGTCTGCTGGAAGCTCCAGTGTCACATAAGTATCCTTGTCCGGATTACACAGGGATACTGTAAAGGCCTTATCCACGGCTCATACCCCCCATCGTCGCCGTTCCGGCTTCATATCCCCGCCTCGCCCTGCGGGCAATGCTCACTCATTTCGCCGGAACTCCTCTCCCCACCGAACCCGCTGCGCTGGGCTTCGGCAGGGGGCCCCGTTATCGTGGGATTCCTGGGCCTGCGTCTGCCCGAACCACTCCTGCTCCGTCTGAATCTCCCAGTTCTCACACTGCCACAGGTGGGCGAACAGCTCCCGGCCGCCCGCATCAATGGGGCGTTGCTCAAACCCCTCTCCAAAGCCGTCACTGGCCTGTCCGGCAGCCATCTCCTTCAGCGTGGTCAATTCCTCCTCTGTAAGAGAGCCCGATACCAGGCATTCCGCCACTCCCCACAGTCTGCCGTCTCTGGCCTCCGCGGTAAAACGGCAGGACAGCACCTTGCGGTTTACGCCATCCTCCCTGTCATAGTAGTGCATGAGGCCGCGTGCCTCCTCCTCCGGCAGTTCTGCCCGGTGGAGCGCCCCGGCAATTGCATCTGCATAGCCGGCCGCTTCCTGGCTGTCCAGGAACCGTTCTCTCTCGTCCCAGTTCCCCCAGCCATCCGGCTCATAAAAGCCGACCGTCATTGGCATGTACAGCTTGAGCAGACTTGGTTCCGGCGGGTGGACAGAGAACATCTCCTCCCCAAGGGTCAGGATACGTTCACCTCCATCGCTCTGCCGGGCATGGAACCGGCCCTCGTCATCGATGTGCTCCAGAGTACCAGCCTCCTTCAACGTGTTTCTGGGATCATCCAGCTCCCATGTTTGGATCCGGCTGCCCGCGGGGAACTGGCCCCGCAGGAACTCCAGCCACTCCTTCGATACACCCTGCATGATGATCTGTCTCCCTTCATTTTGCCGCAAGTGTCATTCGGATAGAAAAGGCCGGCTTCCAAAGCGGAAGCCGGCCTTCAACGGAGTCCCTGTGCATGCTCTGTTTCCTCTGATGGTTCATAGTTCTTTCCCGTCCTTTCTTCTGGTAAGCACACAACATACCACAGTGTGCCCGTAATATCCAGCATTTTTTACATCTGCGGCTGCATGGGCGCCTGACTCTGACTCCGCTCCAGCCACAGCGGATAATAGGCCACCTCTGTGATACCCAGATCCGCATTACAGGTGATATGGGCGGCCACGGCGGGCGCAGGCTGACGAGATCTGGAACAACGCCTCGGTGAGCTCTGAGCCCAGGCCGTCCAGGATACAGCGGGGCCCGCCGGGCTTTCGGCAAACCCGGTTGATCCATGGTGAGGCGGGCCATGGCCTGGGTGGCGGATATGCCTGTTTCCGGCCGTATGTGATGGCCCGCTTCAAGGCATGCTGCGGATTGAAGCGCCCAAAGTCCATGGTGTAAAACCGCTGTTCCTGCCCGGACCCACAATGGTGCAGGTCGCAATCCGGCTGGGCTCCTCCGGCCGCCCGGGCCAAAGAAGCCCATAAGCCGGCCCTCCTTGGCCAGGCCGGACACCTCTGCCGGTGTGCGCCCGGCCTGAAAGTAGACGGCAGCGGCGAACAGCTCGCTGGGCAGAGCGGCGTTTTGGTGCTGGATGACCTCAGGCGCCCTGGAGGGTTTCACCGAAATTCCGCGCCACCACACGCAGGGCGGTGAGCATATCGATGTACTCCGTCTCCGCACACTCCCGGTCAAAGCGGTACAGTGCCTCGGTGGTGACGGGGTCCGGCCTGGGAACCAGTTCATTGATCTGCCGGATAAACTCTTTTCTGTATATTCTCTCCCCCTCGGTTCACATGGATAGCCCGCCCAGGGATGGCCCCTGGCTGGGGTGATCCTTGTCGGCCAGCAGTTGTACCAGAGTTTTCAAATCCTCCGGGCAATCCGCTCAACCGCCTGGCACAGCCGGTTGAGGCCATTGATGGACAGGCGTTCCGCCGGAATGCTGCTGATGACCTCGCCGGGCAGGGTGCTGTCTACTATCCAAAAGTGGGGGCTGTCCCGGATGCCGGTGCGGCACAGGAGACGTTCCAGCCTTCCGGGCTGTCCGCAGAACCAGCAGGGTGCTCTGCCCTCGCCGGAGGATGCCTCCAGGAGTATGACGAACTCCCGGTCAAGATAGTCCGGAAAGGGGCCGCCCTCCTTGTAGAACTTCTCCAGCTCCATACCGTTATCATAAACCACGCCATAGGGTGTGATAGTGCCATGCTTGTTGAGGATCAACTTCAAGGCCGCTGCTCTGCCATCCACCTGTTCCAGCTCCTCCTCACTGGCACAGCCGCCCTCCAGCGTCATGTAATGCTGGCGGCCTACAGCGTCCAAATCCGAAAAGTCCGTGATCACCGTGGCCTGCTGGCAGCAGAAGGTAAGATTGATGAAGTCCGTCATATCAAACGTACCCAGCCTGACCGCCATAGCCTGGAACTGGGCGGCCTCATAGTCGTCAAAGCTGTCCAGCCGCCGGGCCAGGTAGTCCAGCTCGTCCAGATTGGCGCCCACCTTCTCCAGGCGTTTGAGGATGGGGAAGCCGCTCTCCAGCTCGTCCACCCGGCAGTCCCGTTTCAGGGGGGCTCCCAGCTCCATAGCGGCCAGGCATTCCAGGGTGCGCTCATATTCCATGCCGGGGATGGGGAAGGGGATGGTCACCTGGCCATACTCCGGGTGCGCCGCGTTGCTCAGGACACAGCGCAGCACCGGCTGTCTGTTCTGTGTGGTCACATCTGCTGCCCTCCTATCTCCGGCCCCTGGCGGGGCACGTAATCCTCCAGCGGCCTGGGGTTCTCCTCCCCATACAGGTCATAGGTCATATCGTCCGCCGCCTTGCGCACCGCCGGGTCATCCGTCAGGGTCTCGAAGCGGAAGCCGGTCACATCCCTTGTGGGCAGCTCCTCCCGGATGGTCCGGAGGTAATCCTGTGGGGCTGTGAACTCCATGCGCTCGCCATTGGCAAAGGAAACCCGGCCCACCGGCCTGTCCAGTCCCACTGTTCTGTCCGCCTGGTCATCTGAGTAGAACAGGCCGGCCTCCTCACGGGCGGCCGGCCGCAGGGGAAAGCGATTGTTACATGGATTCATCTGTGTGAATCTCCTCCTTAGTTTCTTGCTCTGCCCACCTGTCCGTGGCATTGAGCCGCCGCATCTCCGAGCGCAGGCACTTCCCATCCTTCCCCCAGCAGAGGAAGCCGTTGGCAGGGTAGGGGCAGCCCACACAGAGGGGGGAGCGGGTGCATACTGGCCTGGGCGGCGGTTCCGCCGGGTGCTCCGGGGCATAAATCTTACGGGCACTGAAATGGAATAAAATCTGGGCATAGAAAAAGGCGGCGCCTGATTTGGCGCCGCCCTCACATGGACGGTTCAAGATTTACTCCCTCTTTCTATATCAGATGTTGCGCTACCGCCGGCGGTTAGCCTCGCCCTGGGACAGGGCGGCCTTTCCACTCCAGTGGAAGTAAACGATCCTTCTTTGGCGCAAAGGTGAGGGGGGCTGTCCAAGGACAGCCCCCCTCCTGTATGCTTCCGTCTCAGATTTTAGATGGCCCGCACTCCGCGATCCAACTGTCCAGGTTCAGGCTTTCCGCCATGAGAAGGGCCAGCTTGTGCATCGCCGCCCGGTCTTGGGCATCCTCCAGCCTGGCCGTCGTCTCAAACAGGCCCCAGAGCAGTTCGGCAATCATCTTGCCGTCGTAAGGCTTCAGCAGTTCGCTGTTGGGCAGAGCGTCCTCGCTGCTCCCGCTGCGCAGAAGCTGCCGTTCTCTTTCAATCAGCTCCAGGCTGGCCTGCAGGCTCTCCCGGGGCACTTCCCAGGCTTTGGCAATCAGCTTCACGCCTGCCTCCATGGGAGCCTCATCCCCGATCTTGTCCGGCCCGCCCAGCGCCAGGGCATTGATTGCCTCCTCAGTTATCTGCTGAAGCAGCTTCTCCGGCGCGGGATGCTTCTCAATCTGTTTCATACGTGTGTCCTCCTCGTTATTTTTTGGTGGGCTTCTGACCACAACAATACCCGCTTTTGCGGGATAAAGCTATCACCATACGTAACGAAAAAAATGCCGCAAACCAAGCGATACCAACAATTTCTGTATAGAAAAAAGCGGCGCCTGATTTGGCACCGCCCTCATATGGACTGTCCAAGCTTCTGACTTTCGCTCTGCATCTGATCCTGGGTTCTTTCCGGCAGCTGGGCTGTGATCTGATCCAGGAGGCGCCGGCATTGGAACTCCTGCTGGTAGGAGGCGGGGCCCTCTCCATAGAGGAAGCCCTGCACCGCCTGGCGCAGCCCCTCCAGCTGCTCCCGGTCAAAGACCCGTTCCCTGGCCACCAGCCCGGAGCGGAGGGCGAAGTCCTCCCTGGCGCCCTGATAGTCCTCCATGTAGTAGTGGCCGTTGTTGACCCCGCCCGGTCATAGTCCAGGCCCAGGTGACGAACTGGGCCCCCAGCAGCGTCTCTGTCCCGGCCAGCACTGTGCCGTTGAACTCTGCCAGCACCCGGTAACCGTCCGCCAGGCCATCCGCCTTCAGAGGTGGGGCATTCTCCAGAAGCGTCATGTACTCCATCACCGTCCCCGCCGCCTCCGTGGCCTGAGCCAGGGCGGCCTTTGCCCTGCTGGTGTCTACCCAGGTGGGGTCATACCGGACGGCGCCGCTCTCCGTGACCCGGCACAGGATGCGTCCGTTCCACTCCACCGGGAGCAGGCCGTCCTCCTCCAGCGGCCGGGGCAGTAGCTCCCGCCGCCGCAGGGCGTAGGACAGTTCCTCGAAATAGGTTTTGGGGGGCATGTTCGTATTCCTCCTTTGGGGGCTCAGCGCCCTTTTTCGATCACCGTTCTGCGCCCCTGCCCGGGAATTTCACCATACCATCTTCTCTACAAAAATCTATTCAGCAAAGCAGACGCAAAGGTGTGCGCCCTTTTTGAACTTCCTGTGCAGCAAAAAAGCGCCGGTCTGATGGTTGCGAAACCAACAAACCGACGCTCTACTTTTTGTATATATTTTTTCCTCCATTTGGCGGCCTTCAGGGCTGAAAAAGGGCGCAGGGGAGGGGTAACCGGTATCTTATGGAGCGATCCGGGGTTCAATGTCCTTCTGTGGCTCCACAAGCCTCGAAAATATCTTTTTTTCAGAACACAAATTTCAGGGAAATAAAAAAGCCACACCCTCTGATACTCTAAGCATTCCGCTTAAAATATCCAGATTGGTGTGGCTTTATGGAGCTGCTATCCGGATTTGAACCGGAGACCTCATCCTTACCAAGGATGTGCTCTACCTACTGAGCTACAGCAGCAAATGGCGACTCGGAAGGGACTTGAACCCTCGACCTCCGGCGTGACAGGCCGGCGTTCTAACCAACTGAACTACCGCGCCATCTTTCTATCAAAAGACAGCGGTCGCTGTAATTTGTCATGGCAGGGGCAGAAGGATTCGAACCCTCGGCACTCGGTTTTGGAGACCGATGCTCTACCTGCTGAGCTATACCCCCTGTAAATGGTGGGCCTTCACGGGCTCGAACCGTGGACCGGCCGGTTATGAGCCGGCTGCTCTAACCAACTGAGCTAAAGGCCCATACCGTTCCACAGCGTTTAAAAAGTAGGCTTGCCGTCACAGCAACTGTGGCGGCAAGCCACATTCTGGCTCCCCCTGTTGGACTCGAACCAACGACCCTGCGGTTAACAGCCGCATGCTCTACCGACTGAGCTAAGGAGGAATATGAAAGGATCCGGCCTGGTCAGGCCAGACCCTTCTTTTGTGTCGGCGTTACCTATCTTCCCGGTCCGTCTCCAGACAAGTATTTTCGGCGCAGGTGAGCTTAACTTCCGTGTTCGGGATGGGAACGGGTGGACCCTCACCGCAATCAACACCAACTTACTTTCCTTCGAAAAGAAAAGTAAGCAAAAGAAACTCTAACAACTTTCTTCTCCTTACCGTTCTTCTCAACGATAAGTCATTATATTCATTTTCTTCCTCTTTGTCAAGAGAAAAATGATGGTGACCCGTGCGGGAATCGAACCCACGTTTGCGGCGTGAGAGGCCGCCGTCTTAGCCGCTTGACCAACGGGCCATTGGTGCGCCTTCACGGATTCGAACCGGGGACCCACTGATTAAGAGTCAGTTGCTCTACCAGCTGAGCTAAAGGCGCTTGTCGCCACCATCCAGGGTGCTGCACCCTCAAAACCGAACAATGTAAATCTTCCGCACTTCGCAAGCGCCTGCAATCATCCATGTTAAGGTCAAGCCCTCGGCTTATTAGTACCGGTCAGCTGCACACGTTACCGTGCTTCCACCTCCGGCCTATCAACGACATAGTCTACGTCGTGCCTTACTTCTTTCGAATGAGAGATCTAATCTTAGGGGGAGTTTCACGCTTAGATGCCTTCAGCGTTTATCTCGTCCGTACATAGCTACCCAGCTATGCCCTTGGCAGGACAACTGGTGCACCAGAGGTACGTCCATCCCGGTCCTCTCGTACTAAGGACAGCTCCCTTCAAATCTCTTTCGCCCGCAACAGATAGGGACCGAACTGTCTCACGACGTTCTGAACCCAGCTCGCGTGCCACTTTAATCGGCGAACAGCCGAACCCTTGGGACCGAATTCAGCCCCAGGATGTGACGAGCCGACATCGAGGTGCCAAACCTCCCCGTCGCTGTGGACGCTTGGGGGAGATCAGCCTGTTATCCCCAGGGTAGCTTTTATCCGTTGAGCGACGGCATTTCCACGCACATACCGCCGGATCACTAACTCCAACTTTCGTTACTGCTCCACCCGTCGGTGTCGCAGTTAGGCTCGTTTCTGCGTTTACACTCACTGCACGATTTCCGTCCGTGCTGAACGAACCTTTGAGCGCCTCCGTTACCTTTTTGGAGGCGACCGCCCCAGTCAAACTGCCCACCTAACAGTGTCCCCCGACCGGATTCACGGCCGCAGGTTAGAAAACCAGCAATTGAAGGGTGGTATCCCAAGGGTGACTCCACCAAAGCTGACGCCCTGGCTTCCAAGTCTCCCACCTATCCTGTACATGATTTACCGATTTCCAGTATTAAGCTACAGTAAAGCTCCATGGGGTCTTTCCGTCTAGTTGCGGGTAACTGGCATCTTCACCAGTACTACAATTTCGCCGGGTGGGCTGTTGAGACAGCGCCCAAATCGTTACGCCATTCGTGCGGGTCAGAACTTACCTGACAAGGAATTTCGCTACCTTAGGACCGTTATAGTTACGGCCGCCGTTTACTGGGGCTTCGATTCAATGCTTCGCCTTGCGGCTAACATCTCCTCTTAACCTTCCAGCACCGGGCAGGCGTCAGCCCCTATACGTCATCTTTCGATTTAGCAGAGACCTGTGTTTTTGGTAAACAGTCGCTTGGGCCTATTCGCTGCGGCCTCCCGTAGGAGGCTCCT